>PDWJ01000200.1_pt1 | contig 89906 bp, 84 predicted proteins | sample 1430881 | NCBI WGS metagenome assembly PDWJ01 (sample SAMN01162460, study PRJNA174530) | Oral metagenome, whole genome shotgun sequencing project. | biome: Marine environment; feature: Marine mammal; material: Swab sample of the gingival sulcus; isolation source: swab sample of gingival sulcus...
TCATATCAGCTTAAAAACATTCTCTAAATAAATATCTTAGGTCATCATCATCTTTGTGTCAATAGGCATGTTCGCTCTGAAGCATTGTTTCAATGACAGCTTTCAGTGTAATTCTCAAGCATCTTCCCAAACCAGGATTGCACACAGCCTCCTGAACAACGAAAAATGCTGTGCAAAACATGTTTGAGATGCAGGGGAAATCTGTTTTTTCCGTTCTCTGCGGAGAATTTCCTGCAAAGTTGAAGCAATGGTTTTCTTCAGAAATCTGTTTCCATTGCTTCAATATCTTCGGGTATTAAGACTGTAAGACACGTCTCAGAGTTAATCACAGTGATTTTGCTGCGGAGGGAAACATTCAGTCTGCAACCACATGGCTTTTGAACTCTTCAAGGTGCTTTCGCCACAGTTTCTCGTTCCAGCTCAGGTCTGTTTCAAGGCAGTTTGCGGCTGCCATGCCCACCTCTATGGTGTGGTGGGTGTTGTCATGAACAAAGAGCCCCTGTCTGCCAAAGGTAACCAGCCCTTCAAGAGATGATGCCCAGCTCTCAAGGGGGGCTGTGTTCTCCCTGAATGAAAGATCGTAAACAGGGTATATGTTGCTCTTTCTTTTCACAGTGCAGTCTGTAACATCCGGTTCAGGCAGGCCGGCTGATGCCAGATCTTGAAGAACCTTTTCTGCTATTTCACTGCTGCCCATATGCCAGACCTCATCGGTTTGTGAGCAGGGAATCTCGAAACAGAGACCGGTTCTGCAGGGAGGTTTTCGAGTATTCCGGTATATCTTAGGCTCGGACATTCTGGAAAAACAGAGATTCTTTGCAGGAAAGTAGTGGGCGTCAAACTCTGTGTATCGGGCACCTTTCAGCTCAAGATAGCAGAAAACCATTGAACGGTATTCAATCTTTCCTGCAGCCTCCATTATCTGTTCAGGCGGTTTGGGATTCATTGCTTTTGCAAGGGTGTTTATGGGAAGGGTTGAAAAGACGAAATCCGCTTTCAGAGAACTGCCGTTCTCCATCACAAGTTTCCAGCTGCTGTTGTCTGCTGTTCTTTCAATGGAGAGAAGAGATGAGTCGGGCATGAAGGTGACACCTTCCGATACTGCTTTTTCGACAGCTTTGCCTGTTATTTCGCCGAATCCCTCAGCGGGGTAGAAGAAGTATCCCTCGTTTTTTCCTGTCAGGGAAGAGAGCGCCTTTCGAATCATGCTGCCCAGGCTTGAGCTGGCAATTCGCTTTTGTGCCTGAACTGGTGACAGTTCTTCAGGTTTAAGCCCCCACAGTTTTTCCGAGTAGGGGAAGTAGAACCTTCTGCTGACGGTTTTTCCAAGACCTCCTTCAAGAACTTCTCTGAATGTTTTGCCTCCGCTGCTGCGAAAAGGTGACCCCAGAGTGTCAAGAATTACACCTGCAGAGAATGACGGAGGAAGTTTGAAGAGAAGATCGGCAGGTTTCAGGGGAAAAGCCACCAGCCTGCCCTCAAGGATTATTCTTCCATGTCTGGGCCGTTTAAGCAGATGATCTCCCAGAAGGTCTCTTACCTGCCTGAGAATATCAGGTGATGTGGCAGGATGAAGCCTGTGGCTGCCGTAGTCGAATATCATGCCCTTCCACTGAAAACTGGCTGTTATTCCCCCTGGAACATCTTCCTTCTCAATCAGGAGTATTCTGTGCCCCGGAAATTTCTTCAGCAGTGTAAGGGCAGTCCAGGCTCCTGCAGGACCGGCTCCCAGAATCGCTATGGAATTCATCTGGATACTCCTCCTGTAAGGTGGTTCCTGTAATCGCTGCTCTCTATGTAGAGGGAATGCCACATCATGTAGTTCATTATGCCCCATAGAGCCCGTCCGTTATCCCTGGCCATTGAATCATGCTCCTGCAGGAGAAGAGTGACAGCATCAGGTTCAAGAAGACCTGTGTTTCTTACCCTTGCAGGGGAGAGGTATTCAAGTGCCATATCACGAAGCTCTTTTCTCAGCCAGCGTGAGTATGGCATTTCCAGCCCTACCTTCTTCTTTTTCACGACAGGTCGCGGCAGCAGGTTTTTCATTGATTCACGGAGCAGCGCTTTTTTTCTGAAACCTGGAAACTTGTGGTGAACAGGAACTTTTGCCAGGTATCTGAAAAGCTCAACATCGGTAAAGGGTACCCGCGCTTCTATTGAGTGTGCCATTGTCATTCTGTCATTCTTTATCATCAGGTCGTTGGGAAGGTGGCATGACATGTCGATCGAGAGAAGCCTGTTCAGCTCTGATTCGGCGGCACTGCTTCTGTATACAGACCTGAAGTAATCCTCCGGCTCTGCTCTGACTGCAGGTATTTCTCTTGAAAGAACACTCTCAAGGGCATCTCCTGAAAGCACAGCTCGCCAGGCAAAATGGGATTCCGGAACGCCAAGTTCAGCGCCGCTTGTGAACCTTTTTGCCTTGAAATCGAAACTAAGCTTGCTGTGGGAGACCGGCAGCATATGGGCAAGGGGTTTGATAACTGCTTTTCTGAGAGGTCCCGGAGCAAGCTTTCTGTACAGTTTTCTGGCTTTCCAGGCAGCGTGAGTGTCGTATCCGGTGTACATCTCATCTCCGCCTTCTCCGGAGAGAAGCACAGTTACATATTCTGAAGCCTTTTTCGCCAGAAGCCATGTGGGAATTGCTGAACCGTCTGCATAGGGCTCGTCTATGTGGGCAAGATACCCTGGCAGCAGTTCTTCCACCTTGTCTGCGGTGACCTTTATTCTGTGGTGTGTGGTTCCCACATGATCTGCGACCATTGAGGCGTATTCCGATTCATCAAAACTTCTGTCGGTGAACCCCAGAGAGAAGGTGTGAAAATCTGCATTTCCTCTCTCCAGGGCCATCAGGGCTGTGAGGGCGCTTGAGTCCATTCCTCCTGAGAGCATCACACCTACCGGCACATCTGACAGGAGAGTTCTGGCAACAGACTCCTGCAGAATGGTTCTGCTCCTTAAACAGGCTTCATCAAAGGTTATGGAGTGGTCTTCACTGAACTCAAGATCAAAGAAACGCCACTTCCGTATCTCTCCTGTTTCTCCATCGACTGACAGTGCAGTGCCAGGTTCAAGCTCTTCTATGTTCTTGAAAGGTGTCAGTGTGCCAGGCACATAGTTGAATGCCAGGTAGCCGCTGAGGGCCTCAGGTGAAGGGGTGCGCTCCACACCTGGAACTACAAGAAGCGACTTTATCTCAGAACCGAACCAGAAGCCATCCTTTGTTCTTGTGAAGAAGAGGGGTTTCACACCGAACGGATCTCTTGCCAGTAGGAGCCGGTTGCTCAGGCTGTTGAAGACTGCAATGGCGTACATGCCGTTAAGGTGTTCAAGAAAGTCTTGTTCAAGTTTTCTGTACAGTTCGAGAATTACTTCAGTATCTGTTGATGACCGAAATGTGAAGCAGTCATCAAGGCTGAAACTGCTTCTAAGCTCCCTGTAGTTGTATACCTCTCCGTTGTAGGAAAGAATCACAGAACCGTCTTCACTGGCCATAGGCTGGCGGCCTGCCCTTGAGAGGTCTATCACGCTGAGCCTGCGGTGAACCATTCCGCACTGACCCTTTACAGTCAGTCCGTGGTCGTCAGGACCTCTGTGCCTGATAACCTCACCCATTCTTTCAAGAACTGTTCTGTCGTGGGGTTTATCTCTGTCAAAGAGAAGCCCGCCGGCAAAGCCGCACACAGGTCAGCTCTCTTTTCTGATGCTGAACGGTACTCGTCTGTTCTGTGCAGCAAGGGCTTCCGCAACCATTCCCATGAGAATAATCTGCAGAGAAGCAAGTATGAACATTACAGCAGTAGGGGAGACTATGGGAAGCTCAAAGAACGGTGCGCCTGTGTTTAACGAAACTGCCGCAGCTGTTGCCAGATCGAAGACAAGCTTCACAAATCCCAGAATGAAGCATATGACTGAAACAGGAAAAAACACTCTGAACGGCCTGAAAAGAACAGAAAGCCTCAGAACGAGGAAAATGAAGCTGAAAAACAGGTCGGGAGTAATCTTGGACCTTCCCTGCCTGCGGTAGTAGTTAATTGGAACATATTCAACCTTCAGGTTGTCGCAGAGAGAGGCAACGGTGATGGTGGATGTGAAGGAGAAGCCGTCAGGATAGAGGTGAATGTACCTGACAGCCAGATCTCTTGTGAAAAGCCTGAGCCCTGAGTTCAGGTCAGGTACAGGCTGCTGTACTATATAGGAAGCAAGACTGCGAACCATTTTCTTGAACGGCACCCTTACAGGTTCAATGTTCACATGGTCGCCTGTTCTTGAACCGGTGACCATCACCGCTCCTGTTTCCTGCATCTTTTTCAGAAGGTCAGGCAGTCTGTCTATGGGATATGTTCCGTCTGCATCTGTAATTGCTATAAGCTTACTCTCTGTGTTCCTGATGCCTGTTTTCAGAGCTGCGCCGTATCCGGCATTTACAGAGTGGCTTATAACCCTGGCTCCAGCCTCCGCAGCCATTTCAGCTGTTCCGTCACTGGAGCCGTCATCAATAACCAGCACTTCTCCGCTGACCCCTGAGCTTTTCAGCGCGGCCAGAGCATGATTGACAGATTCAGTGATAGCCTCTTTTTCGTTATAGGCCGGAATGAGGATACTCACTTGGTGCATAACTCTCCATATCGTATTATCAGGGCACAAAACTATGCGGCTGAAAGGACTTCTTCCTGTGAAATCATACCTGTGAATATCTCTGAATTGTTTAAAACCCGCAACAGCAGGCTCACTGTGCTTTCCATCTGCCTGGCGTTGGCCATTCTGTGGTTTCTTCTCTGGAGAACAGGTTTTGACAGGTTTATTGAGAAGGTTGATGAAGTGCCGCCGATTGTGCTTCTTCCTCTTGCTGTTGTCTATACTGTTTCATGGTTTTTTCGCGGTCTAAGGCTGAAGATTATACTCAGAATGCTTGAAGCGGAGCTTTCTGTTCTGCAGTCCGGATGTGTTGAACTGCTTGCAGACCTTCCCAATCAGTTCATACCGGCAAGGCTGGGTGACGCGGTGAAGATTCTGTATATGCACCGCTCAGGGATTATCGATTACAAAACCGGCACCTTTGCAGCCCTCATGGTAAGGATGATGGATCTTGCTGCTGTAACTTCCCTTGCTCTGTTCAGCGCACTTTTTGTCTCAGGTTCCCTTTCGGAAGGATACTCATCTTATCTCCTTGCAAGCGGTGGAATAATGCTGCTCACCGGAGGTGCATGGGTTCTTGCTGTGAAGCGCCCTGAACTGATTAAGAAGCTGCTTGCAGGGCCCCTTGGAAGATTCAGGGCCGCTGTTGATCAGGTCTCTGAAAGAATGGCGAAAAGTCCCGGTACTCTCATGGGTATTCTCGGTGTTTCAATGTCAGTCTGGCTCTTTGATATCCTCACTCTTTTCATCTTCATGAGGGTTTTTTCCATTCAGCTCACAATACCTGAAACAGCTTTTGTGATGCTTCTGGCAACCATTGCCAAGATCATGCCCTTTACTCCAAACGGGCTTGGGGTTTATGAGGGTATGATGGTGGTTATACTGGCAGGGGCAGGGGTGGATGAAAGCACAGCCCTTACTGTGGCTGTTCTTGACCACGGGTTTATGAATGTCTGGTCTTTTCTGCTCTCGGTTCTTGCAGTGTACCGCCTGGGCCTCGGAGCTCGAGGAGCCGAAGAGCTTTTCAGGCAGTCAGCTGAAAAACCTACATGTGATTCCTGAAATTTCCGGTATTGATGAACATGTCGAACCAGATAAGAAAGTTCAGTATGCTCCAGAGGGTTCTGCCGTTGTCCTGTTTTCTGTTCATATGATTGTTCCACAGTCTTGTTACCTCTTCAGGGTTCAGAATACCGCTTGCACCTGTTCTATCAGGTGAGAACCACTCTGTTCCTATGTGCGTAAGAGAATCCTCGAACCACATTGAGTAGGGAAGCTCTATGCCGAAGTTCTGCCGTTTGCGAACTGCAGGAGGAAGGACCTGTCTCATGGCTTTCTTCTCAACATATCTTCTGGTAAAGCCGCGAATCTTGTACCTGCTTGGAATGGTGGTGAAAAACTCCACTGCTTTTCTGTCCATGAAGGGAAACCTTGCCTCTACTGAATTGGCCATGAACATTCTGTCATTCTTCTGCATCAGGTCTCCGATGAAGAAGTATTTCATGTCCATGTGTGCCAGTTTGTCCAGTTCAGACTGGTAATCCAGTGAATAGAACATGTCAGAGAAGATCCTCTCAGTAGGCTCCAGAGAACCGCACCATGGCATAAGCTGCCTTTTACCGTTTTTGTCAAGAACATGCCGGTAGTGCATGTGAGCTTCAGGAGCGGTAAGCTCCGCACCTGCTGTGAACCTCCTGGCCAGAAACTCGAAGCTTAACTTGCTGTAGGATACAGGAAGCCTGGAAGCCGCAGCTCTGTTGAACCGGCGGAGAAACGAAGGAACAAATCTTTTGTAAAACCGTGACAAATGGTTTGCCATGTGTGTTTCGTAGGCATTGGATATTTCGTCGCCGCCTTCTCCTGAGAGAAGCACCTTCACATATTTTGATGCTTCCTCCGACAGAAGCATGAAGGGAATAGCCGAACCGTCTCCAATTGGTTCGTCCATGTAGGCCATCTGCCTGTAAAGACATCGCATGACATCTTTCGGATTAACCTCTATTTCGTGGTGTATGCTTCCTGCGTATGAGGCCATTATCCGCTGATATGATGATTCGTCAAAGCTTTTCTCGTTTACTTTAAGGGAAAAAGAATGCAGTTCCTTTCCCTTCCCGAGTACCCTTGCGAGGCCCAGTATGGAGCTGCTGTCCAGCCCTCCTGAGAGTGTGGTTCCAACTGGAGCATCAGAGATGAGATTTCTGTTCACAGCATTCAGAATAGCGTCATAGAAACCTTCTTCCGCCTCACGGAATGTCATTCCGCTGTCCGGTTTGAACTGAATACGATAGTACTCCACAGGCTCAACAGACTGAGGTTCGTTCAAGTCTATTTCCAGCATATGGGAACCGTCCATTTCATGGACATTCTTAAACGCCGTTCCGGTTCCAGGAATGTACGCGAGAGAAAAGTAGTGAAAAATCGCTTCTCTGTTCACTTCAGGGGTGAAACCATCAACTTCCATAAAGGACTTGATTTCAGAAGCAAAGTAGAGCCTGTCTCCTTTTCTGTGCCAGAAAAGGGGCCTTGTTCCGTAGAAATCCCTTACTATGTAGACCTTCTGTCTGTTCCTGTCGTACAGGGTGAATGCGAACATTCCTGAAAGGTGTTTCAGGCATTCAATTCCCATTTCCTCGTAAAGGTGAAGGAGCACTTCCGTATCAGAAGTGGTTCTGAAACTGTATTTTGCCGCCAGATCAAACTGCCTGCTAAGTTCCCTGAAGTTGGTGATTTCTCCATTGTATGCCAGCCATACTGATCCTGAATCGTTCTGCATGGGAAGGTCTGCCTGATCTGAAAGGTCAATAATGCTTAACCGTGTATTTCCCAGAAAACACCTTGAGTCGTGCAGATGATCGGAAGAATCAGGCCCCCGATGCCTGAGAATATCTGTCATTCTTCTTCCTGAAGAAAGGTCGGTTTCTGTAAGCTCAGAGCCCAGGCTGATGATTCCCGCTATTCCGCACATGGTTTCCTCTCTTTCAGTCAGGTTCCGAAAGCTAATCAATCAGGAGCATTTCATCCACCTGTTCTTTACTTGGTTATTCTGAATGGGTATTGATTGGTGAGTTCTGGAGGCTGTTCTTGAAAAAACGGATTGACAAAATACTGATTCTGGTGTTTCTGGCTGCGCTGATTCCCAGGGTTCTCGCAGCGGTTTATGCTCCCCATCAGCCCTGGCAGCACTGGGATGTGGCTCACGATGTTGTAATAGCAAGAAATCTTGCCGCGGGACATGGGTTTGCCAATGAACCAGGGCATCCCACGGCATACAGGTATCCTCTTCTTCCGCTGATTCTTTCAGTTTTTTTCAGAGTTTTTGGCGAAAGATACATTCCCTTCATGCTTTTGCAGGCACTGCTCGGCGCACTTACTGCCGCCATGACAGCACAGACAGGAAAGAAAGTATTCGGCAAACCTCTGGCTCTTTCGGCAGGGCTTTTTACAGCTCTCAATCCTGAACTTATCTCGTTTACCAGAATGATGCTCACTGAAACACTGTTCGCCTTTTTTCTAGCGCTTGCAGGACTTTTGCTGACAGGATTTCTTGAGAAACGAAGCTTTCTCTTCGCAGCTCTTTCCGGCGCAGTTCTGGGAGCGGCTTCTCTGTGCAGACCGGTTGCTCTTGTCTGGGAAGCTGTTTTCGGGCTTTTCTTCATTGTAAGAGGCGAAAACAGTTTTTCTTCCAGAGTAAAACTGCTGCTCACAATGGCGCTGTTTACCATTCTTCCACTCTCTCCCTGGCTTTACAGGAACGCAGCTGTATCAGGGAAACCTGTACTGGCCACATCAGGAGGAATAACATTCTGGTTATACGGTCACAACGACGCAGAGAGGGCTGACGAGAATACAGTTCGTCCTCTGGAGTTCATGAAGATCAATGAAGAGTTAAACCCGAGAAATTACTTTACTACAGGAGAAGGTGATCCTGCTGACATGGTTCCTGTTTTCAACATGGAGCCTAGTTATCAGGCCTTTTCTTTTGAACAGCGTGTAGTTGACAGAATGGAAGGCCTTAATGAATTTGAGGCAGACAGAGAACTGAACTTGATGGCAATGGAATACATTCGCGGCAATCCCCTTCCTTCTCTGAAGTTTGCCTTTGAAAACATTATGAAAACCTTTGCATACACAGAGATGAGCGGCAGAATGAACATTGTTCTCTGTATGCTTATGCCGTTTTTCTTTCTTGGTGTGCATACCCTTTCAGTAAACAGAAGTGTTTCATGGACAGTTTTCTCATGTCTGATTTCGATGCTGGCAGTACATTTTATCTTTTATTTTGATCACCGTTTTAGAGTGCCTTATGAGCCTTTTCTTGCCCTTTTGGGCACTGCCGGTATCTATCGATTCTGGCAGGGCAATCTTTCAGTACGGGAAAAAATCAGCCTCATTGCCGGAGTATTTGTTCCTGCAGCTGTAAACTATTTCCTCGTATGGGGTAATCCATCCGGGTAATTGAAGCTGCTTTGCTGACCCCTGGCTTCTTCTACTGCGAAAAGACTCTGTAGAGAGAACAAGGGCTGTACATCAGGAACTTGCCAATCTGTTTTCATTCTTCAAAGCACTGAAGCTGTCAGAATCAGGACAATTTTCTGAGAACAATACGAAATCCAGCAGTTAAGATTGGCAGGCTGTCAGCAGGTTATTGACACTTAAAAGGGGCAGCCGAAGCTGCCCCGCATACCGGACTGCATAAGGTTTCTAGAAGTTGATGCCGCCCTGAATGCCTATCCACATCTCGTCCGTATCAAAGTCCATCAAGTGCAGTTTGGCACTGATGTCTATGTCGCCTGTACCCACAAGAGGAGTAATTATGCCTGCTCCGATGTAACCGCCTATTTCACTGTCAGAATCGTCAGCATCAGTACCGTCGGGAAATTCTATTTCTGCACTGGCTATATCCAGCTCAAGACCCCCTGCTGCATATATTTTTCCCGAGTAGCTTCTTACTCCCGCTGTTATCGGAATGATGTGTCCGGAAAAGTCAATATCGCCTCCGGCACTGGCCTCAAGAGCATCTTCGTAGTCATCGTCCAGTTTCAGCGGTACATAGCCGATTGAGCCTTCAATTGCCACAACTGCCATATGGGAGAGCACCTGGCCGCCGAAGTAAAATGAACCGCTGTAGACATCTCCTGCGTCCCCTGAGGGGAACCAGTAACCTATCTGCGGTCCGAATTCAGTCAGTCCTCCGAAGGCTGCTGCTGCGAGAACTGCCATGATAACAAGTGTTTTCATTTTTCCCTCCTTACAGGGTTGATTGGATTGAATATGCAGTTTTAACTGAAACTCAACCAGCCTTGAGAATAAGGTGGTATTGCCGGAAGAGCACTCATAATTCTGTTGTAATTGAGCTGCATCTACTTATGCCTGGTTTTCAGTTCTTTGAAAACTGCAACAACTGTTTCCACAGATTCTGAGAACAGAAGTCAAATCTGTCAATGCGGCAGCGCTAAAGGCACTGCCGCACAATCTGCATACCTAAAACTGGTTAAGAACCTCATCATCGGCTATTTCAGGAATTGTTACCTTCATGAGAGGTTCAGCCTTCATAGCCTGCTTTATTGCCCATAGAGCGCCTTCATTTCTGGCCCAGCTTCTTCGGGCAAGACCGTTGCCCACATCCCAGGAGAGCATTGATTTTGCCCTTGCGGCAGCGTCATCTGAACCGTCCAGGAGCATGCCGAATCCGCCGTTAATCACCTCGCCCCAGCCTACGCCGCCGCCGTTGTGAATGCTGACCCAGGTGGCTCCTCTGAAGGCGTCGCCTATTACATTTTGCACTGCCATGTCCGCTGTGAACATTGAGCCGTCACGGATATTCGCAGTTTCTCTGTAGGGGCTGTCAGTTCCGGAAACATCGTGATGGTCCCTGCCGAGAACCACAGGCGCGGAGATTGTTCCGTTCTTCACAGCCTTATTGAACTCCAGAGCCAGCTCTATTCTGCCTGCCCAGTCGGTGTAGAGTATTCTTGCCTGTGAACCTACCACCATTCTGTTTTCCTCTGCCTGTCTGATCCAGCGCAGATTGTCCAGAAGCTGCTGACGGTTCTCTTCAGAAGCCTCTTCCGCCATTCTCTGCAGAACTTCAGCGGCTATTCTGTCTGTCTTCTGCAGGTCCTCATGGCTGCCTGAGGCGCATACCCATCTAAAGGGGCCGAATCCAAGATCGAAGCAGATGGGGCCCATTATGTCTTCCACATATGAAGGATATGCGAAGGTGCCGTCTTCTTTCAGTATGCCTTCAGCACCTGCCCTTGATGATTCAAGCAGGAATGCGTTGCCGTAGTCCCAGAAGTGCATGCCTCGCCGGCACATGGCGTTTACAGCCTTCACATGCCTTCTGAGGGACTCACGGACTTTCTCTTTGAAGGTTTCCGGTTCCTCCACCATCATTCTGTTGCTCTCTTCAAGGGTCAGGCCGGCAGGATAGTATCCCCCCATCCAGGGGTTGTGAAGGCTGGTCTGATCGCTGCCCAGATCGATGTGGATGTTCTCCTCAACAAGCTTTTCCCAGAGATCAACAATGTTTCCCTGATAACCCAGAGACAGAGGTTTCTTCTCTTTCTGAGCCTTTCGGATTCTGGTTACTACACGGTCAAGGTCATCTTCAATTTCCTGAAGCCATCCCTGTTCAAACCTTGTCTGTGTAGCTTTCGGGTTTATCTCAGCCACCACACCGATGGCTCCTGCTATAACAGCAGCCTTTGCCTGGGCACCGCTCATGCCGCCCAGACCGCTTGTAACGAAGATCTTTCCTGTAAGACCCTCTTCCGCTGTCTTAAGGTACTTTCTTCCTGCATTCAGAAGGGTGATAGTGGTGCCGTGAACTATGCCCTGGGGGCCTATGTACATGAAGCTTCCAGCGGTCATCTGGCCATAGGAGGTAACTCCCAGCGCAGCCATTTTCGTGTAGTCGTCCTGGCTTGAGTAGTTTGGTATAACCATGCCGTTGGTAACAACAACTCTCGGTGCATCCTTGTGTGAGGGGAAGAGACCCAGAGGATGGCCGGAGTAAAGAACCAGCGTCTGTTCCTCGGTCATTTCCGAGAGATACTTCATTGTAATCAGGTACTGGGCCCAGTTCTGAAATACTGTTCCGTTGCCTCCGTAGGTAATCAGCTCCTCAGGGTGCTGGGCAACAGCCTTGTCCAGATTGTTCTGAATCATCAGCATGATAGCGGCTGCCTGGGGGGTTTTTGCAGGGTATTCTTCTATTGCCCTTGCCTTCATCTCATAGGTGGGTCTGAATCTGTACATATAGATTCGGCCGGTGGTTTTCAGCTCTTCTGCAAACTCCGGCGCAAGTTCTCTGTGCCATTCCTTTGGAAAGTACCTGAGGGCGTTCTTCAGCGCCAGCTTTTTTTCTTTCCCGCTGAGAATGTCAGGTCTGGCAGGTGCTCTGTTTACGCCTTCCATTGAAGGGGGCATTTCCGGAATACTGTCTGGAATGCCCTGCATGATCTGTTCTTTGAAGGTGTTCATCTGTCCTCCGATTTCTGATATGACTCTACTGTGGAAAGATATAAAAAACGCCCTGGTTTTGCCCCTTGCTCTGCCTGAGTTGGTAACTCCGGTTTTGACTCTCCTTCGCGATTGTTTCGAATCTGCTATTCCCTTATAACAATGCGTGTTGTTTTTCATCAATCCTGGAGTCAATACTGGAGGTACCCAATGAAATATCTTATTCTTCTGCTTTCTGTTCCTGCAATACTTCTTGCAGGGGAGATCTATTCACTTATGAACTTCAAACCTGTGTCGGAGGAACAGGCAGAGCTTTTCAGCAGGCTCGGTTTTGATGTGGTACAGGTTTACAGAGACGGTTCAGTTGACCTGGTAGCCAATTCCACCGACAGACGGACACTTCTTGAGAACGGTCTTGTTGCTGAAACCAGAATCAGTGACATGGAGGGGTTTTACAGGGCCAGGAACGGCTCAACTGATTCAATGGGCGGATTCTATACCTGGAGCGAAATAGATGCCTGGATTGATTCACTGGCTTCTGCCAATCCGTCCATAACAAGTGTTCAGTCCATAGGTGATACCTACCAGGGCCGTCCCCAGAGGGTTATGAAAATATCTGTTAACAACTCGTTTGACGATGACGATCCCTCAATGGCCAACGCATGGTATGACGGTCTTATTCATGCCCGTGAAGGCGGTGCCATGAGAAACATCAGATACTGGATGATGTGGCTCTGCTCCAACTACCAGAGGAACGGTTACTGCGGATATCAGGCCACCTGGCTTCTGAATAACCGTGAGATATGGTGTCTGCCCTGCAACAATGTTGACGGATGGGTAAGGAACGAGGTTACCAATCCATCAGGCGGAGGCATGAGGCGAAAGAACATGAACCTTACTGCAGGAGGAGGGCTGGATAACGGAGGCATCGACCTTAACAGGAACTGGGCGGTTCACTGGGGAGGTCCAGGTTCAAGCGGAAGTCCCTCCTCTCAGACCTACAGAGGTACCGGCCCCCTGTCGGAACCTGAGTCTTCCAATATCGACCAGTTCTGGCAGAATCATCCCCCTGCCCAGATGCACTCCACCCATACATACAGCAATGTGCTCATTTATCCATGGGGCTGGACAGATCAGCCTACCACCCATTCAGCAGCCTACACAGCCAGCGGAGAAATGATGGTTCAGTGGGCCACCGGTGAGGAACACTACCCCTCCTGGCAGTTCGGCTACTCTGCAGGCAACACAAGGGATCACGCCTACGGTCTTTATGGAGCAATGAGCTGGAACCACGAAACCGGAACCTCATATATGGGTTTCTGGCCCTCTCCTTCCGATGTTGTGTCAATGTCCAGAAGGAATCTTCGCAGCTATCTGGTTTCAGCCTGTCTTGCCGGATGCCCCTACGATCCCCATGAACCCGGTATTCCTGAGGTATCTCCTATTGGTTCAGTAACACCGCCGTTCACCGTTGACTGGAGCGATGCTTCTTATGCTGATTACTATGTTCTGCAGCGTCTGGACAGCTATCAGGTTCTGCTTGAAGACAGTGGCGACAGCGGGCCTTTCGACAGAGTCAACTGGAACATGACCACAAACGGACCTCACAGCGGAACCTACTGCTATGTTTCAAACGGTGATGGAACAATTACCTGGCAGGGATCGGTTACGATTCCTGATGCCGGAGGAGGAAGAATCAGCTTCTGGAGCAAGCAGAACATCGCTCCTCAGAGTTCCCAGGGGGCATTTTCCTATAGCCCTGACGGCGGAGCAAACTGGTACTGGCTGCAGACATTCGGCAGAAATGACATGACCTGGCGTCACAACATTCACGAGCTTGACGAGTTTCAGGGCAAGACCCTTCTGTTCCGCTGGGAAACCAATGTCTCAAGCTCTTCCAGCAAGCTCTACATAGATGACATTAAAATAAATGTCTGGGGAGCAAACTCCATTCAGGCTGACAACATCTCATCGTCACAGTATTCGGTAACCGGAGTTGCCGACGGCGAGAGATGGTTTCGGGTGTGGGCAGTGGATAACGAATTCGGTCCCGGCTGGCCCTCTGAACCTCAGATGGCGCAAATCTCAGGTTCAGCAGTTGAGGACTTCACAGAGGGCATTGAGCCTTCAGTTTCTGTTCTCGGTCTGATAACCCCTAATCCTGTAACCTGCTCTGCAGTTATTCCAGTTTCTGTTTCTGCCTCTGCAAAGAATGTTTCTCTAAAGGTATTTGACCTTTCAGGAAGAGCAGTGGCAGATCTGACCAGTCTGTTGGAACCTGGAAGGCAGCAGAACCTTGTATGGAGCGTTGAGAATCTGCCGTCAGGTGTTCACTTCGTCAGGCTCTCAACCTCTGAAGGTGTAATTAATCAGCGAGTAGTGCTCTCCGGGAGGTAGTTCTTGAGAGTTGTTATCAGCAACTCTATGATTACATGGGGAGGCGGTGAGAACTGGAGTCTCACCGCTGCCTCAGGTCTGGCAGAACGGGGACACGAGATTGTTGTTGTATGCCGCCCTGAGAGTGAGCTTGGCAAACGGGCGGAATCAGCAGGTCTGACTGTTAAAACGGTTCAGCTCAGAGGAGACCTGAACCCCCTGGCAGTTATCAGGCTCTGCTGTTTCTTCAAGGGTTTCAGACCTGATGTGATAGTGTGCAATGTTGACAGGGAGGTTCGTTCTCTGGGGATTGCCGCAAGGCTTTCAGGCCGTATTCCTTTCATAAGAAGAAGGGGAAGCGACTATGCCTTCAAGAACGCATGGCGTTACAGAGCGTCGTACAGATACCTGGTTGACAGGGTTCTTGTTAACAGCCGGTCAACCTGCAATACAATTCTCTCTGGAAATCCCTGGATGCCTGAAAAGAAGCTGCACATGATTTACAACGGTATTCGTGAGTCACAGTTCTTTCCTGACAGAGAGGCAGGTCTCAGGGTTCGAAGAGAGCTGGGAATGCCTGAAGATGCTTTTGTGGCAGGCATGATGGGATCTTTTCTTCCAAGAAAGGAGCACGGTACACTGATAAGGGCTGCACATAGCGTACCCTCGCTCTTTCTTCTTCTGTCTGGTCCTGCGCCTGATGAAAGGTTCTTCAAGGAAGTTCGCAGTTCTGTATCTGATATTGCAGAGAGGGTTTTTTTCCCAGGTCCGGTTACTGATCTGAACGGCTACTACAACGCAATGGATCTGTTTGTTATGCCTTCCTCCAATGAGGGGTTCGGATATGCTGCTGCCGAGGCGATGTGTTCAGGAATCCCTGCTGCTGTAAGCAACGCCACCAGCCTTCCAGAGGTGGTGGGGGATGCAGGGTTTATCTTCCCTGTAGAAGATTTCAGGGCACTGACTTCAATACTGAAAAAGTGTATATCAGGTGAAGCGGATCTTGCTGCTCTGGCTTCAGCAGGTCGCAGAAGGGTTTTGGAAAGATTTACGCTGTCAAGAATGCTTGACGATCTGGAGATTTTTCTGAAGAGGGAGGCAGGGTTTGAAGGTTAAGTGCAGACAGTGCGGTGCAGGTCTTGCGGTAACCACTCCGGATGCCTTTTTAAACTGCCCTTACTGCGGCGCCAGAGGTCTGATAAGCGGTTTTACCGGTCAGAGTTTTTTTCACAGACCGGTACTTTCAAAGGAGGATGCTGAAAGGCTTTTTCCCCCTGAGTCTATTGCTTCTTCATCCATCTACTGGTTTCCGTACCATCCTGAAACACTGAAGAGATGCTTCACTCAGCCCTATGCTGAAATGGACACTTACTCTCCGCCTTCTGCAGACAGACGCATATGGAACGAGAGCGAGGCTGAAGGAACTGTCATTCCTGTTGACCCTGACCTTGCAGAGGGAGAGGGTGTTATCTATCATCCATTCAGAGTAATGATAAGAACCGGCTCAGGGCAGGGTATCATCGTTGATGCTGTGAGCGGATCAGTTGCAGGTTCAGAATGGGCTCAGACATCTTCAAAGGGATTTAATCCGTACAGGGAGGCTTTTGCGGCTTTTACCGCAGGGGTGATTCCTGCTGTTGTTCTTTTCTTCCTGCTGAAGGGGTTCTCTTTTTTCTGGGCTGCAGCTGCAGGAATGGCAGCCGCTATTATCACGCCATTCCTCTTTGATGTAATCAGGGGCAGGAACCGATGAGTGATGTTCTGACCCTCTCCTGTCCCTCCTGCGGCGGACTGCTGGAGGTCAGCGAGGGAAGCACCAACGCTGTATGCTCCCATTGCGATACACCTCTTTTCTTCCATGGAACAGTGAACAGGTATCTGGTTGACTCAAGAATAGATGCCACCTCTGCTCTCAGATCTGTAAGGCGAAAGCTTGAGCAGTTCTCCGGAAGCGTTTTTTCTTCCTGCAGGGTTCGCAAGCCATTTCTGGCATATGTTCCTTTCTGGCTCATTTCCAGCAGGGTAGACGGTTATGTGTTTGGTGTGAGACCGGTATTCAAAGAGAAAAAAGTCAGAACCGCAGGTGATGCGGAAGACGGCTCCGGAGTGACGATAGTCAGAACTATCAAGCAGAGAAAGGGTGTAAGGGCTGAAGAACACCAGATAAGCAACGGTATAGACATGATAGTCAGCGGTGCAAAGCTTGAGCCGCTGGGAATCCCCTCTCTGGGTCTGCAATCACAGATGGGGCTTTCCGGAATGGCTCTCGGCAGATCCGGCTCCAGGCTTCCTCTGAGGGTATTTGATTCAGAAAACCTCCCTCCTGATGCCCATGTAGTTGACCCTTCTGTTTCACTCCTGAAGGCAAGAGAACAGGCTGAAAAGTTTGCCGAGAGGCTCTGTGACGGCGCAGGTGTCGGTCTGGAACAGCGCTGCATGTATCTGGCAGTTACAGGGAGCAGAGAAAGGCTTGTTCACTATCCTCTCTGGATTGTTGACTACACAGCAGGTGAGAGGCTGTACCGAATAGTGGTGGACGGGTGTTCCGGAGAAGTGCTGAAAGGCTCATTTCCTGCTGATACCGGTCACTGGAGAAAGGTATGCCGGATTGTGGGAAGCATCTGGGCAGGCCTTGTACCTGTTGTCTCGGTTATTCTGGCAGCAGGGCTGTTCAGAGTGGGGCCTGTTCTGACTTTCTCCCTGCTTTCTTTATGGGGTCTGGGGGCTGTTTCCATGAGGTTCTTTAAAATTGCCTCGAAAAACTCCGGAATGGACAGTCATATATGAAGGTTATGAGACTGGTCTGCAGCAGCTGCGGTTCTTCTCTCAGAGGGCTGGAATCAGACTGTGTTTTTGTATGCTCAGTTTGCGGAACCGGATGGGTTACAGGAGAAAACGGCCTTGAACAGGTTGAAGTTGAGCACAGGTCTCAGGCAGATTCCCTGCTTCCTCTTCCCTTCTGGAAGATAAGGACGACTGTTCACATACTCAGGAGAACTGTAAGAAATGAGTTTACCGTAAGTATTCTAAGGTATGACAGTCGCTACAGCCCTGATGCAATGCCGGGCAAGGTAAGGGAAACTCCCAAAAGCTCCGACCGCCGCACGCTGCTTTTTCCTGCCTTTTATCTCAATGGCCTTCCAGGCACCGGCACGATGCTCTCTGAGAAGATTGACAGTCTGCCTCCGCTGCTTAAACCTGAAGACAGGTTTCCTGTGGTCTGCGGGTGCGCCATAAGCCCTGATGACACAGAATCACTGGCAAGGTGTGTGGCGGTAGGGCAGGAGACAGATAAGGCTGACTGGCTGGCAGAGATAGAGCTTGTTCTGGCTTCAGTGGAGAAAACTCTGGTTATTCTTCCCTGCAAAGCCCAGGTTGAGAAGGTGAGCATTGCTGAAACAGGAGTTTCTTTCTTTCGAAGAAACGCTCCTCATTGGAACCGGCTTATGGAGTTCCGAAGCGCTCTGTCTTGACCTGAATGAAGTTAATTTCTAAAGTAACACCGTTGGAAAGCACTCATGAAAAAGGAGATATAGATGTCCGGACACAATAAATGGAGCACCATCAAGCACAAGAAGGGCAAGGCTGATGCTGCAAGAGGTAAGATATTCAGCAGACTTGTTAAGGAAATCTCTGTAGCAGCAAGACAAGGCGGCGGCGATCCTGAGATGAATCCCAGGCTCAGGGTGGCCATAGATTCCGCCAGAAGCCAGAACATGCCCAACGACAACATAGAGAGGGCTATTAAAAGGGGAACCGGTGAGCTTGAAGGAGTTTCCTATGAGGAAATGGTTTACGAAGCCTACGGCCCCGGCGGAGTGGCAATTATCGTTGAGGTGCTTACCGACAACAAGAACCGTTCCGCTGCTGAGATTCGCCACATACTAACCAAAGGCGGCGGCAGTCTGGGCTCAAAGAACAGCGTTGCATACCTGTTCAGCAGGCAGGGACAGATAATAATAGACGGTTCAGCTCACACAGAGGACGAGGTTCTTGAAGCAGGTCTTGAAGCTGGTCTTGAAGATGTGGAGGCATCTGACGAAACCATCGTTGCCATTACCGGCGCTGATGAAGTGTTCGAGGTAAAGAAAGCCCTTGAGGCAGCTGGTATAGAAGTGGCTTCTGCTGAAGTAACCAAGGTTCCCTCCAACACCGTGGTTCTTGCAGGCAAGGAAGCTGAGAAGGCTATGAAGCTTCTGGAAAATCTGGAAGACCACGATGATGTTCAGGCCATTCATTCCAATTTTGATATGGCGGAGTGATTGGCTGAAAGGATCATTCTGGGGGTTGATCCAGGGCTTAATATCACCGGCTACGGTGTTATCAGAGCCAGAGACAGTTCAGTCAGTCTTGTTGATGCAGGAACAATAAGAACAAGAACTGCAGATCCCCTTACTCCCCGTCTGACAGAATTGTACAGAGGAATTTCCCAGGTTATAGAGACATATTCACCTGAAGTAATGGGTCTTGAGAAAATCTATTCTCACTACCGGCATCCTACCACTGCTATTATCATGGGTCATGCGAGAGGTGTTCTCTGCCTTGCAGCCGGTCTGGGAGGTATCAGGGTAGAGTCCCTTCCTGCAAGCCGGGTCAAGAAGGCTGTTACAGGCAACGGCAGAGCAAGCAAGCAGCAGGTGAACGGAATGGTTCGCCGAATATTCGGTATCAAAAAAGAACTGAAGCCTGTTGATGTAAGTGATGCCATAGCAGTTGCCCTGGCTCTCTACGAGGAGGAAAGGTTTGCTTGAGAGAATATCAGGTACAGTTGAATCTGTTGAAGGTTCCAGCATTCACCTGGCAGTGGGGCCTCTTCTCCTCAATCTCCTTGCTCCAGGTTATTTCCTCAGATATGTGAAGCCTGGAGAGCCTGCGGTTTTTCATCTTCTCTTTCAGATACAGAATGAAGGCAACAGGGGAGTGCCTCTGGCAGTTGCCTTCCCTTCCCTCTCGGACAGGGAGTTTTTCACCAGATTCATCAGCGTTTCAGGAATTGGCTTGAGAGCAGCTACAAAGGCTATGGTAATTCCCCCTTCAGATCTGGCCTCAGCAATAGCTTCAGGGGACATCAAGATTCTTACTTCACTGCCGGGAATAGGTAAATCGCGGGCGAAACAGATCATAGCCAAACTGCAGGACACATTCTCTGAAGGTGATTATGCCCCGTCAGTAACTGTTGAGCCAGGCAGTGCCGCTGATGCAAGAGCCATACTTGAACAGCTGGGAGTTCCAGCGTCGGAAGCAGCCTCCATGATAACAGCTGCTCTGGACAGGGCAGGGGAGGACGCAACTCCTTCAGAGCTGGTTCGGGCGGCAATGAAAGCGAGGCAGTAACATGGCCCTTGAATCCATTGTAAGGGGAGAAAGCACTCCTCTGGAGGAGAGGGAGTTCACCTCGCTGAGGCCAGCCACTTTTTCAGAGTACATAGGCCAGCGGCAGGTTATCAGAAATCTCAGGATAGCAGTACAGGCAGCCAGGGAGAGAGGGGAACCTCTTGATCACCTCCTCTTTCACGGCCCTCCAGGGCTGGGCAAGACAACCCTTGCCCATGTTATCGCAGCGGAGATGGGCGCCAGCATCGTCTGTACATCAGGGCCTGCCCTGGAAAGACCTGCTGATCTTGTGGGCATACTTACGAATCTCACCAGAGGAGATATTCTCTTCATTGACGAGATACACAGGCTTCCCAGAATAGTGGAGGAATACATCTATCCTGCAATGGAGGATTTCGAGATTGACATGGTGATAGATCCAGGCCCCCATGCCAGAACTGTTAAACTGGATCTTGAGCATTTTACAGTGGTGGGAGCAACCACAAGGGCAGGTCTCATTACCGGCCCTCTTCGTGACAGGTTCGGGTTCTCAATGCATCTTGAGTTTTATGACCATACCGACCTGACAACCATTGTCACCAGATCAGCAGGAATACTTCAGGCAGGTATCACAGAGAGCGGAGCGCTCTCTATTGCAATGCGCTCAAGGGGAACCCCTCGTATAGCCAACAGGCTGCTGAAACGGGTAAGAGATTATGCGCAGGTGATGCGCCGGAATACCATAGATGAGGACACATCTGTTGAGGCAATGGATATAAACGGAGTAGACGAGGCAGGCCTGGACAGGCTTGACCGCAGATACCTTTCAGTTATCATTCAGAATTATTCAGGTGGGCCTGTTGGGGTTTCTGCGCTTGCAGCCACTTTGAATGAGGAGAGGGATACACTGATAGATGTTGTAGAGCCTTTCCTTCTTTCCAGAGGGTTCATCAGTCGTACAAGCCGCGGCAGAATGGCCTCTTCACTTTCATACAGGCATCTGGGCCTTACCAGAAACGGTCAGGAGGAACTGAACCTGTGAGCAGAGAGATTCTTCTTCACATATGCTGCTGCCCCTGTGCCACTGCGGTTCTCGATGAACTTCGTCAGGATGGCTATGAAGTGACCGGTTTCTTTCACAATCCCTCCATACACCCCTGGAAAGAGCTTCAGAGAAGGCTTGATGCTCTGAAGGAATGGGCTTCAGTAAAGGAGCTTCCTGTTATTTACTCCACCGATTACCACCCTGAGAGCAACTTAAGAATGCTCATGGAGGCAGATAACCGCTGTATGGCCTGTTTTTCAGAACGAATGACTGCTACGGCATTTCAAGCCAGGGCACTTGGAATACAATCATTTACCACAACCCTTACCATCTCTCCCTATCAGAATCAGAAAATGATCCTTAAAGCAGGCCTTGCAGCTGAAGAACTCACAGAGGTGAAATACCTTCACAGGGATTTCAGCAAACTCTACCGGAAGTCAATTACCCTGTCCAGAGAAGCAGGAATGTATCGACAGCCATACTGCGGATGTATTTTCAGCGAGCGTGACAGATACATGAAAATTACCTCCCCAGGGCAGTTGTAGTTTCCATGCATCGCTGAGTTCACCGGCGTGTGCAACGAGTCCGGTGAAACGATGCATCATGCAATCAATGAATGATCTTAACTGTAATTTCAGCAATATTAGAAATCAATCGTAGGATTATCTTGATACTATTAATTATTAAAATTATAAGTTAAATAAGATCCGATCCAAGTTATCTTCATTGCCACTGCCTGGCGCAATACTGTATTATCTCAACAGCAATATATAAATAACTTAATGCTAAGCACATTAAATTTTTCTGCACATGTAAGATCGGATACAGCTGAAAACCAATTTTGATTGCTCTTCAATTGCAAAATTTGATTCAGTTAAAGCATTCGAAAACTGTTTCCAGGTGAATCTTGCCTCTTCAGGATGGTGAAATTTAAAATATTTATCAACAAATCGAACTCCTTCATTGTTTACTTCGCAAATAAATAAATGTCCACCTGTTCTAATGACACGGTATAATTCCTTTATTGCTTGCTTCCAATTTGGAACATGATGCAGGATCTCGAAAACAAAAACAGCATCAAATTTTTCATTAGGTTGACTTATATTTGTAATGTCATCAACGGAGTATTTTGCATATGGATTTTTCTTCTTTGCAATTTCAATTTGTTCGGGCATATAATCAAATGCTATTAATTCTTTTGGAAAAAAATTTTCTGAAATAAGTTTTGAACTGAAACCAGAGCCACAACCAGTATCTAAGATCGTAGAGTTAAAAAGTGTGGTATCTTGTTTTGAGATATATTCTTTAAACCGTTTAAATTCTATATGTTTTTGGCTAAACCGTCGTATGGGATTATTCATGGCTAAGAATTCTATTTTATTCAGTTTCATAATTTGCCTGATAATTTATTGTTAACATGGCACTAATCCATATCCTGCATTTCTATATCTCAAGGTTCCATTCAAGCTGTAGCATCCCGTTTACGAATATCATCTTCATGTTCCATCCTTCTGATGTGAATGGACTGTGCTTGCAGAACCGTAAAAGGAAGAGACGGTAATCTCTTCCTTCCCCGGGGAATAACTTTATCAGAAAGAAGTTTTGATCCCTGCCCATGTGTTTCTGGAAAGTGCCGTTATGTCAAATGAAAGCTCGGCTATTTCGAACTGTTCAGAACTGTTTTTGTAGGACCAGAAAATGGTGCCTCTGCTCTCACTGTATGCGAGTCCATAGCTCTTCTGCGGCGAACCCGGGCAGGGAGCGCTTCCCATGAAGGAGAGAGTGCTCCCGTTCCAGGTGTAGAACCATATGTTTAAAGTACTGTAAGCTGTAACCGCCAGGCAAATGCTGCCGTTGTATGGAAAAACTGTCAGGCCGCTGAGCTGAGAAGGAATTTGAGGTGTGGAAAGCATCTCATAGCTTCCTCCCGGCTGAAAACGGCAGACTTCTAAACTGAAGTCGGTGATCCAGTAATCGGTTCCGTCAAAATCCATACCTTTTCCCTCATCCAGCACAGGGCTGGTAACTGTTGCCCAGGTAGAGCCTGAATCATCTGTGTAGAAAAGGTTGTTATTGTTCCAGTCATCTGTGTAGTAGACTTCATTGGTCAAGTCATCGTTAAAGGCTGCGCAGAAGCAGTTGGTGTTGGCGGAACTCAGGTCCATGGAAGCTTGCGGAGAGCCGCTGGAGGCATCGTAAAACTGAATCATGTCACTATTGGGGTTTGCGGCAAGTGCAAGGGTTGATGATGATCCTTCATAGATGTCCATCCCCAGTGACATCTGGCCAGGTGAAAATGTGTTCAGCACAGAGAGGGTTATGCCGTCTGTGGAAGGTAAAGATGATGATGAAAGGATTTCTGTGCATCCGTCGTCATTGGCGAAAACCATAGCGGTAACGCAAAGCATAAAACTAACAGTTCTCATGATATCCTTCCTGTTGTTAGAGTCTTTTTCTATACTCACTATTCTATTATCAGTAAGTGAACAGGGAGAGTCAAGGTATTCAGACATAATGGTTGTACCACCGCCTCTGATCAGGGTACCTTACCCTTGTCAGATAATCTCATCCAGAAGGGTGGTCCATTGTGTTAAGATATGTGGGTCTTGATGTCCATAAGGACAGTATCAAGATTGCTGTTGCTGAGGAAGGCTGTTCTTCTGCACGGTTTTTCACATCTATTCAAAGTGAAAACGGTAAGCTGATCAAACAGATCAACAGACTTGGTCCCAGCCAAAATATCTCTCCGATATAGTTGAAAAGGCCGCTTCAGAGTGTTATATTACATTGAAAGCCAACAACATAGCACTCAACAGAAACGGCCTGATCATGAATACAAAGCATCAATTTAATAATGTTCAATCAGAACTTGAATTTCAAGGTCTCGGATGCAGGAAAGCTGTCGGCAAGTTTGATGGAGGGCATGTCTCCACAGATGGAGGTGCCATTCTTCTGCGGTTTTTCGGGCCGATGAGTACCCGGCCATCAAGACTCCTCAGCATTCCTTTACGGGCTTGATACACTTGCTGTTCAGTGGCCTGAAGAGGCATATGGATGTGTGCGCGCTGACTCAACCAGGTACCTCTGTAACATTCCCGAACGAGGTTAAACCCATATGAGAACGCAGAGAACACTGGCCGGAAGAAGAGATCAGGCTGAATTTTCGGGAAATTCAGCCTGATTCAAGTACTTACCGGGAATTTCGGTTTAAGGGGCAGTGAGATTTTCCGGCTTTACTTCTGTTACCCTTTCACAGTAACGGCATCTGTATACGACCTGTGACGGGTCTTCAAGGGTGAAGTGTTTTTCTGCTCCAAGATTGTTGGTTGCGCAGTTGGGGTTGGGGCAGGTCATTACTCCTCGGATCGTCTCAGGAACTGAAATCTTCCGTTTCTCGCTTACCTTGCCGTTACAAATGATGTTGATTGTTGCTCTGGGGGCAATGAGGGCTATCGTGTCAGTTTCGCTCTCAAGGAGGATTCGGTTCTCTATCTTCACAATGTCCTTGCCTTCAGGAAGACTTTTGGACTGGAAGCCTACGCCGATGGTGAATATTCCCTCGTTGCCTATGCCGAGAATTTCAACCACCTTGAGTGCCAGCGGAGTTGGAATGTGGTCGATAACTGTTCCGTTGTCTATTGAATAAACCTTGTATGCCCTGTCCATCAGCTTATCCCTCCTGTCACCAGCCCGAGAAGGGCCTGTCTGGTGGGAACTCCGTTGTGTGCCTGCCTGAAATAAATCGCATTCGGTGTTGAGTCCACTTCCTCGGCTATCTCATCAACTCTGGGAAGGGGATGCATGATTCGTACCTGGTGTCCCACTGTATCTATGGTCTCTCTGTCAATTCTGTAGCTGTGAGCAATATTTTTGTACTCCTGAGGGTCTCCGAAGCGTTCCTTCTGGATTCTTGTGACATAGAGTATGTCCATCTCCATTTCAGCGGCTTCTTCAGGTGATTCGGCTATTCTGTATGGAATGCCTGCCTCATCCAGCTCGGCCAGTATAGCTGAAGGCATTCTCAGCGATGGCGGGGAGATGAATACCATTCTTGCTCTGAACAATGCCATTGCATGGGTCAGGGAGTGAACAGTTCTTCCATATTTGAGGTCACCCATTATTCCTATTGTGAGATCATCAAGTCTTCCAAACTCCTCATTGATGGTGAAAAGGTCCAGAAATGTCTGGGTAGGGTGCTGATTGGCTCCGTCTCCTGCATTTATCACAGGAACGGTTGCAACCTCACTGGCCAGCCTTGCTGCTCCCTCCACAGGGTGGCGGATTACCATTGCGTCACAGTAGCCTGTTACTGTCCTTATTGAGTCGGCAAAAGACTCTCCCTTTCTCTGTGATGAAGCTCCTGGATCAGCAAAGCCGAAAACCTGACCGCCTGACTGCAGTACAGCTGACTCGAAAGAGAGTCGTGTTCTTGTTGACGGTTCAAAGAACAGTGACGCAACTGTTTTTCCACTGAGGCATTGTCTGTTGATGCCTTTTTTCAACTCCTCTGCCCTGTGAACAATTGTCCACAGGTCATCGGTGGTCATATCCCTGAGGGATACGATATTTCTCCCCTTGAATGAGCCCACTTCTCCTCCGTTCATCTTCCGGCACCTGAACCGATAACCTCAAGTTCACGCACTCTGAATGTTTCTATAGCTTCATTTTCATTTTGTGCTGTCAGCAGGTTGTTCACGAATTCACAGCTTCTAAGCAGCCTGTTAAGTCTTGCCAGAATGTGAACATGCCTGTGGGGATCAGGAAACAGAAGCAGAAAGAAGAGGGATGTGAGCCTTCCAGATGCTTCTCCGAATGGTACAGGGTGCGGAGGAATCATAAGTGCCAGAAGCTCATGTTCCAGATATAGTTTGCCAATGTCAAGGGGGTGAATAAGCGCTGCGCCGCATTTCAAGGCAGTGGAAACAACCTTTTCCCGTTCTTCAAGCTGTTCTCTCAGCTCTCTGGAGTCATAAGCGGCGCCCAGGTCGCAGGCAGTCTGTGCAAGAAACCTGAAAACTGATGATCTGGTGGATATTCTTTCAGGAAAAAATATTCCGCCTCTGGAAAGAAGCTGAGTAATTCCGCAGAACTCTGAATCAAGACCGCCTTGACCTCCTGAAGATACCTCTGCTTTCAAGAGCCGCTCACCTGTAAGTGAACTCAAATCAGATGATATCCAGTTTATCACCTCGCTTCTGGAATACACCAGCCTGCCCTGTTTCTGAACAGTTTTAAGCCCGCTGTTCTTGAGCTGCTTAAGCGTATCAGGAATGCTCAAACCGAGAAATACAGCTATGTCTTTCTCTGTCAGAAATCTCTCCAAGAAATTTACCCTCCCTGATGGCTGAATTTTCCCATACGAATTATACTATTCCCATAACAGGCATTGAAAGGAGTCACCTTGAACTCGCTTACTGAAAGATTCCTCAGGTATGTAAAAGTTGCAACAGCTTCCAATCCGGACTGTGCTGACAGTCCATCTTCTCCAGAACAGTTTGACCTTCTCAGAATTCTTGAAAAGGAAATGAAAGAAATAGGTCTGGAAAATGTATTTCTCTCGAAAACAGGTGTTCTCTACGGTTCTGTTCCAGGAGGCAGCGGTACTGTAACCCTGGGGCTTATAGCCCATGTTGACACCTCTCCTGAATCTCCAGGTGAAAATGTCAACCCTGTAATTCATGAGAACTGGGACGGTTCACCGATAAGCCCCGGTGAAGGGGTAACCATAGATCCGGCAGAGTGTGCTGACATCATGCGTTATGTGGGCGGAACCATCATTACAACAGACGGAACCACTCTTCTCGGAGCTGATGACAAGGCTGGAGTTGCCATAATCATGGAAGCCTGCCGTATTATGATGGAGAACCCTGAAATGAAAAGGCCCCGTGTTGTGGTGGCTTTTACACCGGATGAAGAGGTAGGCAGAGGAGTTGACAATTTTGATACCAGCCGTTTTGGTGCTGATTTTGCCTATACCATAGACGGCGGAGAAGTTACTGAAATAGCTTCAGAAACCTTCAACGCATGGTCTGCAGACTGGAAGATTACCGGCAGGGAAGTGCATCCTGGAAGTGGCCACGGAAGCATGGTTAACGCAGTGAGGATAGCCGGCGAGCTTATCTCCATGATCCGCCCGGAGGAAATGCCTGAAAACAGTCAGGGAAGAGAAGGCTACGATTACCCCCTGTTTGTAAAAGGCACAACCGGCGAAGCAGAGGTAAGAACCATTCTCAGGGACTTTACAACAGAAGGTATGGAACAGAGAAGACGGAGAATGGAAGCAGTTCGCGACTCTCTCCGCTGCTTCTATCCGGAAGCTTCCATAGAGCTTGAGATGAAGGAACAGTACTGCAATCCCGGAGAGATACTCAGCAGGGACAGAAGACTTGTGGAGTACGCTCTTGAGGGATTTCGCAACTGTGGAATAGATGTTCATGAAGGCGCCATCAGAGGCGGTACAGACGGTTCACGGCTGAGTTTCATGGGAGTTCCCACTGCAAATCTGCCAACCGGCGGCGAACTCTTTCATTCCAGAAGGGAATGGATTTCACCTGAAGGGATGGGAATAGCGCTTAGCGGGCTGATTAAAACTCTGGGTATATGGGGTGAGAATATCTGATACCATCTATATCCTTAATTCTGACTCTTTCCTTGATTCCGGAGTTCAGTCTGAGTATTATAATCTATTATATGTGCGACTTTCACGAAATGTTGCTTAAGCAGTTGACAGCAGGCCAGTAGAGCGCTGTAATCCCCCTTGCGCCTATGTCCTGCATTGCCGATATTGCAACAGGACAGTTTAGGGAAGTAGGGGATTATGAGGGGAATGGCATTATTCGGCATTGTTTTGTTGTTTTCAGTTTCAGCTTTTTCCAATGATGCCCGGTCAGAAGCCATGATAAGGACTGAGGTTCAGTTGTTTATGGAAGCTCTCAAGAACGGAGATGGTGTTTCAGCTGCAATGCATTTTTCTTCAGAGGCCATGGTGCAGGTGAATGCTATGCTTAACTCTGTCAAACAGAGTTTTGAAAGGGATCCTGAAAGCACTCTGCGAAGGCTGAGCAATGCAGGCTACACTGTTGATACCGAAGTTTTGGAAGACTGGCAGGTTGCAGATTATCTTGCAGAAACCCTTTCTCTGCCAATGATAAGTGCCAGATATGCACCATATGAGTTGAATATTATTTCAGTTTCTATTGACGGAAGATCGGCAGTGGTTGATATGATCTTTCGTACTGCGGCAGGAGCAGAGATACCTCAGGAGGCTCTGCTGGATTATGAGAATGATCTTTGGAAAATATCCAGTTTTATGGGTATAACTGCATTTCCCTGATCATGACCTTGCTTTTTTAACCTCAGATTTCCGCTGTGTAACTTCCGGACAGTTCAGGCAGGAGTCACCCTCCTGCCAGTTTCCGTTTCGCAGTCTTCGGTAGTAAAAGCCTTTCCAGATAGTATTAAAGCCATCCATAACATTACCAAGAGGTTTTCCTGTGTTCCAGTAGGCACAGGGAAAAACTGAACCGTTAGGGTCAATGTATATCGTTGAGTTCAGATACGGGCAGGGATGGGCAGCAGCTCTCACAGCAGTTCCTGCAGCGAAGCTGAATCTGATTCCCTTTTCGATGGCGGCTCTCTTTGCTTCCTCGACTCTTCTAAGGGTTTCTTCGCAGTTCATGTCAACGGTTCGGCCGAGGGTGTCAAGACCTTCATATGGAACCAGTGGAACAAAACCGGCGCCTTCAGCTCCTGTTGCTGCTGCCAGTTCCACTATTCCTTTCATCTGGTGAAGGTTGTCTCTCTGGAGGGTTGTACTGAAGCTGAGCATGGGAAAGCGATTCCTTCCCCTTTTACCGATAAGCTTTTTGAGCATTGCTATGGTAGCTGCAAGGTTTGCTCTATCCCTTATTCTGCCGTGGACTTCATCGGTGGCTCCATCTATGGAGACGAAGATTGCAGTAGGGGGAAATCTCAGTATTGTATCAATCCATTCATCAGTGAGCAGGGTGCCGTTGGTAACCATTTCTCTGTATGGAACACCGCTTTTGTAGAGAGCTTCAAGGTGCCTGGAAAACGAAGGATTTGTGAGAGGTTCTGCACCGCAGCTGATACCTGCGGTTCTTGCCAGAGGAAAAACCTCTTTTCTGATACGCTGAAACACTTCCTGCGACATGTGACGCCATTTACGGTCAGGATCCCTGTCTGAAAGCCTCATAGGGCACATGGAGCAACGGAGGTTGCAGTAGTTGGTAGTGTCCATTCTCACAGTAAGGAACCGTCTGGGACTCACAGGTCTGAACCAGGGAAAACCGTTCCGTCTGGCTGCGTACTTCAACTGAAACTCCCCTCAAAGACAGTATGATACACATGCGCAAAGATTGTTGCAATCGGTTCTGCCATGCTGTTATTGTACATCGGTATATCATTGAAAGGATGTCTGCTTTGGAAAAACCGCTTCTTGTTCTTGATTACTCTGTTGACATGAAATCAGGGGAGAACATCAGCCGATGGTTCAGCTGTTCCACCGCAGTGGTCAGAATCGCTGACGGTTCATTGTTCCCTGATCTTGTCCCCTGGGACTTCAAGGCGGTGATACATTCAGGTTCCGCCTTGTCCATAGTTGATGATTGCACTTTTTCTTCCGGTGCATGCAGTTTTATTGAACGATGCAGCAGCGAAGGTGTGCCGCAGATGGGTATCTGTTACGGGCACCAGCTTCTGGCAAAAGCTATGGCAGGTTCTGAGGCAGTGGGCAAAGCACAGTCTTTGGAAGCAGGCTGGCTGCCTGTTGAATTTCTTGAGACATGGCCGCAGAAGGAGCTCAGGGGTACTAAAAGAGTCTGGCAGTCCCACTATGACTGCGTTACCGCAATTCCTGAAGGCTCTGTGATAACTGCCACAAATGAGCATACAGAGATACAGGCCTTTCTTAACATGGAACTAAAACTTTTTGGCACTCAGTTTCATCCTGAATTTGACAGGGAGAGCGGAAACCGCTGTTTTCAGAATGATCCAGAGCTGTTTGAGAAAAATGGAATTGATCTGAACAGCATTCTGCAGGGAGGCCCTGATTTCAACACCGGTGAGGTGATATTCAGTCACTTCATAAAAACCTTTGGAGTGGAGTAGAGATGTTTCCATCTGAACTGAGTGAAAAACCGGTCTGGAAGTTTTTCAAGGAGCTTTGCCGTATTCCCAGAACCAGTGGCGACGAAGGGGCTGTTTCCAGGTATCTCATTGACTTTGCAGCAAGCAGAGGGCTTGAATATCTCTCTGATGACCAGATGAATGTGCTTATAAGAAAACCGGGCAGAGGTGAGGCTGTAGCCCTGCAGGCCCACATGGATATGGTAGGGGAGAAGGTATCAGGAAGCAGTCACGATTTCTCAACCGACCCGGTTGACGCAAGGCTTGAAGGTGACCTTCTTGTGGCCCGTGAAACCACCCTGGGTGCCGATAACGGCATAGGAGTTGCCCTGATGCTTGAGCTTCTTGACGGGGACTATGAAGGTGTTACACCCCTTGAATGTCTCTTCACAGTGGATGAGGAGAGAGGTCTTGTAGGAGCGCTGGGTTTTCCGCCGGAGTGGATTACTGCAGAAAGGCTCATCAATCTTGATTCTGAGGATTTCGGAGTAATAACCATCGGCTGCGCTGGAGGTAAGGATGCAAAAGTAAAGCTGCCTCTTTCTTACCTTGATAACCATCTGTCTGCAGTTGAGGTTACCGTGGGAGGACTTAACGGAGGCCATTCAGGAATGGAAATTGCTGCCGGCAATGCAAATGCCATTAAGCTGGCAGCGAGGGTATGCAGAGAAATTGAAGACACTCTGGATGGCCGGCTGGTAAGTTTTTCAGGAGGAACCAAGCACAATGCGATTCCCAGGGAGGCAAAAGCTGTTCTCGCAGTGGAGGATACCTCGCAGGCAGAAGCTCTCTGCTCCAGACTGGAAAAAAATTTTGCAGCTGAGTATGACGGCATAGAGAAATCTGTTTCAGTCCGATGTGTCAAGTGTGATTCTTCCACTGTCATGTCTCCTGAGTCTTCATCTTCTCTGATTGACCTGCTTCTTACCCTTCCCCACGGTGTGGAGAAAATGAGCGGCGTGGTTGAGGGGCTGGTGGAGACCTCCTGCAACCTTGCCATAGTCATCACAGACAGGGAAAAGGCAGAGATACTCCTGAGCGTGAGAAGTGCCCTCCAGTCAGCTAAAGATGCTGTTGTTCAGGCTGCAGCTGCAGCAGGCCGTCTCGCCGGAGCAGAGGTAACCTCAGGCAACGGTTATCCAGGGTGGACCCCTGACAGGAACAGCAGGCTTCTGAAGGCCGCTTCAGAGGCAGTCCGCAGAATACTGGGCAGGGAGCCTGTCATTGAGGCTATTCATGCTGGCCTTGAATGCGGTATCATAGGAGAGAGAGTAGGTAATCTGGATATGATAAGCATAGGTCCGGACATCAGTAATGTGCACATTCCAGGGGAAAATGTAAGCGTGAGTTCCACAGATTCCTTTCTGCTCTTCCTTGTGGAGCTTCTCAGGGGGCTGTAGATGAAAAGGAAGCTGCTTATTCTTCAGGAACCGGGGATTTCTCCGGCGAAAACAAGGTTTGCCGCTGCTGAGATACTTCCAGGATGGAAGATTGAAGGGGGAAATCAGCCGAACGGACATTCTGCGCTGATAACGGTAAGACGGTCTGTGGACAGAGAAATGCTTAAGTCTATTCCTGGAGGAATTGTATCAGTTGCCTTTACCGGATATGACCATATTGACATTGATTCTGCCAGGGAGTTCGGAGTTGCAGTATGCAATGTTCCCGGTTATTCAACCAGAAGCGTTTCCGAGCTTGCCTTTGCCCTTACTGTTAAATCTCTCAGGGATTCAAGAAGAGAGTATGGAATAGAGCTTTCAGGTAAAGTGGTGGGCATTCTGGGCACAGGTGAGATAGGGGTTCGTACCGCTGAACTTTTTAAGGCTGCAGGATGCAAAATCATTGGCTGGAGCAGAACTGAAAGAAGTGAATTTCCCGGTGATTATGTTGATCTGGAAGAACTTTTTTCCCAGTCGGACATACTCTCTGTTCACCTGCCTCTGAACTCTGAGACAAGGCATTTTCTCAACAGGAAACGACTTGAAATGATGAAGAAAGGCGCTGTTCTGGTAAACACTGCCAGAGGCGGTATTGTGGATCAGAACGCACTGACCGGGCTGCTTCAGTCAGGGCATCTTGGCGGTGCGGCACTTGATGTCACCACCCCTGAGCCCCTTCCTGAGAACAGTGTTCTCAGAACAATACCGGGAGTTATTATCTCTCCCCATATGGGATACAACACTTCAGAAGCGCTTCAGAGAAGAACCGAAGAGGCTCTCATGAACATATCAGCCTGGCAGAGAAGAGAGAGGCGGAACCGGGTTGACTGATATTCTCGGCAGGCTCACATCTTTTCACTTTGCAGAGCAGCCTGAAATACTGAACCGATTCAGGGAACTCACCACTGAGGAGATAGATTTTCTCACAGCTTCAGGCTGTTATTCTTCCAATTGGAAAAAGGTTCTAATTGCAAAGGGTACAGACCTTTCGCTGATTCGCAGATGCTCCTTTTACGGAACTGTGTACATTGACCTTCCTTCAGGTGAACTGAGCGATTCTTCGATAGAGGATTGTGTTATAAACGGGCCTCTTACAGTGAAATCGACAGATCTCATTTCAGGGTATTCACTGAATCAGGGTTCCCTTACAGAATTCTGCGGTTCCATTGTATGGAACGGCGACAGCTTTCTCAGGGGAAGCATTCATGGGGGAGTGGAAACCGGCGAGAGGGATATGCCGCTTATTCCTGTAATGGATCATATGGATGCTGCATACCTTGCTTCAGCTCAGGGCAGAAAAGACTCCCGCAGAGCAGAGGCAATTCTCTTGCAGAAGGCTTCAGATGCCAAAGGTGTAATCGGTGAAGGCGCTGTTTTAAGAAACTGCCCTCTGATAAACGATTCTGTGTTCATGAAAGGTTCGTCCTGTGAGAATGCAGGTTCAGTTAAAGGCTCGCTTCTCATGGAAGAAGCCTCAGCTTCCCACGGAGCAATTGTTCTTAACAGCGTGATTCAGTGGAACGGCAGAGCAACAACCCAGGCAGTGGTGGACAGTTCAATTCTCGGTGAGTACTCAACTGCTGAAAAGCAGGGAAGGCTTACCTGCTCTTTTCTTGGCGCCGACAGCGTTCTCGGCGGCGGTGAGATAACCGCTTCTGTGGCAGGCCCCCTTACAGGCATGCACCATCAGTCACTTCTTATAGCAGCATGCTGGCCGGAGGGGAGGGGCAACATAGGTTACGGAGCCAATGTCGGAAGCAACCACACCTCCAGGGTTCCAGATCAGGAGATAAAACCAGGCACAGGGCTCTTCTTCGGCCTCGGGTGTTCTGTGAAGTTCCCTGCAGACTACAGCGAAAGCCCCTGGTCTGTCATAGCCACAGGAGTTACAACGATGCCTCAGAAGGTATCCTATCCCTTTTCACTGATACTTTCCGGAGAGAATGCTCCAGAGGGAACTCCTCCAGGCTGGTCAAGGCTCATTCCTGGATGGATGCTTCGGGCAAACCTCTACTCGGTTCTGCGAAACCTGTGGAAACATCAGAAAAGGGCAAGAGCTGTACACACTAAGGTGGAAACTCAGGTATTCACAGATGAGGTGCTTGCCCTTGTCCGCCGTTCAGCGGAACAGTTGCAGAATACTCCTGTTTCAGGTGCCGGATGCTGTTTCATACTGGAAAAAGACAGGCTTGCAGGAATAGAGACATACGATCAGTGCCTGAGGTTCTTCCACCTTGCAGGGAAAAAGACCGCCGGTAAGCTGACCGGTGCAGAGGCAGAGGAGCTTCTGAACCTGGTGAATAAGATAATTGATTCTGTTGTAAGCTCAAGGACCAGAGACATGGAGAGAGGCAGCAAAATCATCAGTGACTATGCTGAAGTTCGGTGTTCCATAGTTGATGACCCCTTCATAACTGCCATGAAGGCCAGTGCTGACCGTTTCGCCGCTGAGCTGAAAAAGTTTACTGTATAACTGATTTGACCGATTCCTTTCTTTCGGCTTATATTTGAACAAATGTTCAAATATCGAAAGGAGTTGCATGTCTTTTCTGCTTGAATTCGTGGAAGCTTTCTGGAATACTTCAGTGGCACTGGCACCTTCACTTATTATCGGCCTGCTCATAGCAGGTCTTCTTCATGTGTTCGTCAAACGGGGAAGAATATCAGGTCACCTTGGAAAGCCGGGGCTCAGAAGCTCTGCAAAGGCAAGCCTTCTGGGTATTCCGCTTCCCCTTTGTTCCTGCGGTGTGCTTCCTGCCGCTCTGGCCCTGAGAAAGGAAGGAGCAAGCAAAGGCGCCACTGTAAGTTTTCTTGCCAGCACGCCGCAGACCGGAGTTGACTCAATAGTGCCCACATGGGTCATGCTGGGCTGGCCTGTGGCTCTGGCAAAGGTTCTGGCAGCATTCATTGCCGGAGTTACAGCAGGAACCATCACAGATACGATTGAGAAGGGTAAGGGAAAAGAAACGATTACCGCTTCAGGAGAAAAAGAAGAGCATGGTTCAATTCCTCTGAGAATCTGGCGCTATGCTTTCAGCACCCTCTTTCGTGAGATTGTTGTGTGGCTTTTTATTGGAATAACTGTTTCAGCCCTGATTACGGTATTCATACAGCCTGGACAGCTCTCTGAATATTCAGTGCTTCAGGGGCCTCTGGGGGTCATTGCGGCACTGGCAATAGGTATTCCTCTATATGTATGCTCTGTCTCTTCCATTCCGGTTGCTGCTGCCCTTGTTTATGCAGGATTTCCTGTTGGAAGCGCGCTGGTGTTTCTTATGGCAGGACCTGTGACCAATGCTGCCACCATGACAGCGGTGAGAAAGGAACTTGGAAAGACTGCTTTTTCAAGCTACATTCTTACTGTGATTGCTGTAAGTGTGCTTGCCGGTCTGCTTCTCAACGGTCTTCAACTGACAGGAACAGCTTCTGTGCATATGCACATAGGTCATTCTGTCGCGGCTTCCGCTGCAGGTGTTTTCATGCTTGCTGCAATGCTTTACTATTTCGTGAAGGATATAATGACCAGACGGAAAAGACTGGATAAGGTCGGCGAAGCTGCCCAGGTGGTTTACAGTGTTACAGGAATGTCCTGTGGAAACTGTGTTGCAAAGGTAAGAGAGCGGCTTAATTCTCTTCCCGGAGTACTGGCTGTTGAGGTTTCACTGGAGAACGCCACTGCCACAGTTGCGTACTCTGAGGGTTTTTCCGGAGAAGCAGCTCTGGAGACAATAGAAAAAGCAGGATTTTCAGGCTCACTGGCAGAAGGAGATACTTGTGGCTGTGACAAGTGTGATGCCTGAGGAAACAGAACAGCTGGCTCAGCTGTTCAGGCTTGCTTCCGATCCCACCAGGCTTGGTGTGCTTCTTATTCTTCGGAACAGGGAACTGTGCGTATGCAGTATTGCTGAAGAGCTTGGAGTCTCTGTTTCAGCTGTTTCCCATCAGCTGAGACTTCTTCGTGCAGGCAACCTGGTTTCAAGGCGAAGAGACGGAAGGCACATCTATTACACCCTTGCAGACAACCATGTAGAGACACTTGTGGATGTAGGGCTTGAGCACATAAGGGAATAAACTCTCTGAAATAGTGCATATTAAACGCCATGAAGGAAAGCACAAGAATAATTGAAGGTGAAGAGGTCAGAAAAGCTGCTGCAGAGCTTTACCAACTGTCTGTACGGTTCCTTCGCCTGAAGTGACGGCTCTTCTGAAAAAAGCCCTTGCCGCTGAACCTGAAGGGCCAGGGTGGAAGGCTCTTGCAATTGAGCTTGAGAACATGCGCATAGCCGGTGAAACAGGTCTTCCTGCGTGTCAGGATACCGGTACTGCAGTTGTCTTCTCTGAGCCTTGCAACAGGGTGGCGGTTTCAGGGGAAACCATCTCCAGGCTTATTAATCAGGGTATCAGTGATGCCTGCCTCAAGGGATTTTCAGAGCCTTCTCAGGTCTATCCTCCTCTTTCAGGAAGAGAGAACACCGGTAACAGCACACCTGCAGCTGTACACATTGAACAGGTTCAGGGCAGTACTGTGAAACTTTCCCTGGCGGTTTCTCGCACAGAACTTGACAGATTCCCTGCGTTTGTTGCATGGGATATTTACGGAAACAGTATTTACCAACGGATCAGGAGCAGCAGATGACACCTTCAGAAGCCATCAAACAACTGAGAGAAAAACTGCCGCCGGAGAACAGAGACAGTGCGTTAACAGAATTTCTTTACAGGCTTTCCCTGGATGCCCACAGACACCACATGGGAAAGATGATGACGGTTCCCAGGGTGGACCAGGTGGACAGCGGATGGCTTGAGGCCTGGTACACCCCTGGTGTTTCCGCTGTTTCAAGGGCAATCAGGGATAATGAACAGGTTTCCTTTTCTCACACTGCCAGAGGCCGCACTGTTGCTGTTGTAAGCGATTCTGCAAGGGTTCCCGGTGACGGAGATGTAACCCCTTCCGGAGGTATGGGCGTCATGGAGGGAAAGGCTCTGCTTATGAACCTCCTTGGCGGTTTTGATGCAGTTCCCTTATGCCTTGATGTTAACGGAGATATGGTGAGGTTCGTAGATACAGTTAACGCAGTTTCACCTTCCTTTGCAGTGGTAAATCTGGAAGACATTTCCCAGCCAGGGTGCTATACTGTCCTCAGAGAGCTTCAGAAGAGCTGCCCTGTTCCAGTGTGGCATGATGATGCCCAGGGTACTGCATGTGTAACCCTGGCAGGTCTGCTTAATGCCCTTAAGGTCACAGGTAAAACCATTGAAAGTGCCAGAATAGTTTTCATGGGTGCAGGAGCCGCCAATTCCACATCAGCGAAACTTATTCTAGCAGCCGGCGCGAAGGCAGGGAACATAATGCTTTTCGATGTTCACGGAGGTCTGCATGAAGGGAGGCTCAAAGACTTTCAGGGTGATGCCTGGGAGTGGCACCGTGAGCTGTGCAGCAGAACCAATCCTGAACAGGTAGAAGACATCAGGGAAGGGATCAGGGGTGCCGATGTGCTTATTGCTGCCTCTAAACCCGGCCCTGATACCATTCACCCTTCATGGATAAGAAAAATGGCTGACAACGCAATTGTTTTCGCTTGCGCCAACCCTGTTCCTGAGATTTATCCAGATGACGCTTTTGCAGCAGGCGCAGCCATAGTGGCCACAGGAAGAGGAGACTACCCCAATCAGGTGAACAACTCACTGGGATTTCCCGGAATACTCAAGGGTGTGCTTCTCTCAGGCGCAACTGCCATAACAGACAGAATGGCTGTTGCAGCTGGAAGGGCCATTGCAGATTACGCTGTTCAGGGCATAGTAGGCAGCGGAAGAATCCTTCCTGCAATGACCGATACAGGTCTCTTTCCCCATGTGGCAGCTGCAGTTGCCGCTGCAGCCAGATCAGAAGGGGTAGCCAGAATACCAGTTTCCTCTGAAGAGGTTTACCGTATTGCCTCTGAAGACATGAAAGCAGCAAGGGAAGCCTGGGCAGCAGTTACTGCAACATCGGCAGTAAAGCCATATCCTGAGAAGAGATTAAAGGAACTTCTTAAACAGATTCTGAAAGAGTATCAATAGAGGTCGTACCTTGCCAGCCGTCCGTTCAGACCCCCTGAACTGAGTTCTTTTCTCCAGGCAGTTCTGAGCCCCACCTTTTTCAGCAGTTTAGTATCTCCAAGGAAAATGTATGCAGTGGAGCCCTGACACTTCTGCTTGAGAAAGTCTCCGAACTCTTTTACCAGCATACCTGCCGTTTCTTCAAAGATTCTTATTCCATGTGGAGGATTGGTAAGAATCACAGTATCGGCATAGCCTTGTGATTCATGCCAGTCTCTCTGTGATACTATTACTTTTTTTCCGTCTCTGAAGGTTTCAAGGTTGCTTCTGGCGGCACTTACTGCCTCATGGGAAACATCGCTTCCTGAAAGGAGTTTTTCAGGCAGTGAGATTATTCTGTGGTCTGCCTCTGCTTTTACCTGCTTCCATGTGAGCTTTGAGTATTCCTCCATGCGATAGAAGCCCCATTTTTTCCTGTAATAGCCGGCAGGAATACGACAGTACTTCATGAGAGCTTCACACAGAATCGTGCCTGAACCGCACATAGGGTCTGAAAGGGGCTTTTCGCCTTTCCAGCCTGTCATTTCAAGTGCTGCTGCGGCAACGGTCTCTCTCATGGGAGCCTTTACCGTCTGCTTTCTGTATCCCCTTCGGTGGAGCGCTCCTCCTGAAAGGTCCAGTCTCACTTCAGCCCTGCTGCCTCTAATTCTAAGGTCAAGACCTGCATCCGGCTCTTTTCTGTCCACATAAGGTCGTTTTCCGCAGATGTCTCTAAAGTGGTCGGCAATGGCGTCCTTCAGTTTAAGCCCTGCCCAGCGTGAGTGTTTAATCCTTCCCCCTGAAACTGCCGCTGTAACGGCAAATGTGGACTTGATACCGAAAAGGTTTTCCCAGTGGTATTTTTTTGCTTTTGAATAGAGCTGGTCCGAGTCGTGGCACGAAAAGGTAAAAAGAGGCAGAAGAAACCTGTCGAAGAGCCTTGAGCAATAATTAACCCTCATTGCACCTGCAGCATCTGTTTCAAAGAATACACCTCTGAACACAGCCTTTGCCCCTTTGGCTCCCAGTTTCTCAAGCTCAGTTTTGCCGAGTTCTTCCAGCCCCTGTGATATCTGTCCGAGTATTTTCAATTTACAAACTCCAGAATTTTTTTCGCGGTTTCAGCAGGGCACTGCCAGGGAAAACCATGCCCGGTATTCATCATTTCAAGCTGCGAGTTGCACAGGCTTTTGTGAATTGCTTCAGCATGCACAGGAGGTGTTATCATGTCATGTTCCCCTGCAATGATAAGAACGGGTATGCTAACATTTTTCAGCCGGTCAAGGCAACCTGCCCAGTCCTCTATGGCATTACTCTGCCTTATGAGGGTTTCGCCTGATACAGGGTTTTTGACCCTTGGAAAGTAGCTGGATACATCAGGATGATCAGCAAGCCACTTCGGGGTGAACATCATCTCAAGCATCTTTACCGACCACCTTCCTCGGCCTTCAGTAAAATCGTGGGTATCAGGAGGTGAAGGGGGATAATCGTACCCTGCCGGAGGAGCAAGAAGCACTGCCTTCTTTGCAGCAAGTGGATTTTCTGCAAGTATTTCCTGAACAGCCGCAGCTCCTGCTGAGAAGCCCAATAGAAGATCCGGTCTCGTTGAAGGTTCCAGTTCAGAGGCATATTCACCGATGGTGGTTCCGCTTTCAGGCAGTGGCAGGCTTTTTATTGTGAACGACGAACTGAGTATCTCCAGAAATATGTGCGACCAGCAGTCTGCAGTTCCTCCCAACCCTGGTATGAGGACTGCGTTTCCGGTCATTCAGCTAACCTGTCGCCGATTGCTTCAAGCATATCAGGTATTTTCTTTACAGGTATGAGCACTGCTGCAGCTGAGGCCAGTACCTGGTTATCAACCTCAATGGTTCCTGATGTCTTGATTGACCTTCCCCTGTTCTCGGTTACCTTGCCCTTTATAAACAGCGGTACTCCTGTTGGAACAGGCTTGTGAAACCTGACCTCTATGGTTCCTGTAACAGTGAACCAGCCTGTGGTTGAGCAGGCGTAGACCATAGTTTCGTCCAGAAGGGTTGTGATTATTCCTCCATGGGCGGCACCCTTCCATCCGCTGAAGTGATCTGCTATTACCGTTTCGCACACTGCATGTCCTGAACCCTCTTCAAGGTGAAACTTCAGCTTCAGCCCCACAGGGTTTTCAGGTCCGCAGGCGAAGCAATTCTTATCATCAATGAGTATTTCTTTCAGTTCTGCCACAGGTACACCTTCTTTCAGATAAGAATGATACTAACCACTGAATAACTCCTTTGCAAGCGGCACTTGTTATTTAGTATTCGCATCTTTATGTATTGCGAAGGAGTTGAATTTATGGGCATTATGCCTGTTCTTTCGGGGTATTCTCTATGATGCGGTGCAGCGTTTCTGCATATGTACAGGCATTGGACACACAGATTTGGCAGAGCGGAAGTTAGCTTTTAGCAGGAATTCGCTTAAGGAATACAAGTTTATGTAGGATGATCTGCGGATTACGGTCCATGATACCGATAACTGAATATTAAGAATATTACATTTATCAGTTGCAGGACACGATTGGAGGAGTATTTAATGTCCCGTTGCCAAAAAGATAATCATCTCTGGACTGCCAGATTTACCATAAACGGTTCACTTGCCTTCTGGTTCTGCCAAAGATGCGGAGAGACAGACAGGGATGTTAAGAATGTTCAGGAGCCCCTTGAAGATGTGTCACGGATTGCTGATGAGGATTGTCAGTTTACGCTGGAAGGTGATAAGCCTATCATGCCTATGCGGTGCTGGAAGCTCCCTGACGGATCAATTCTGAAAGATGTTGAACCAGCTTCAATATCATTTTGCGGAAAGAGTATTCCAGGCATTACCGAGACTCACAGTTATGTGCTCAGGGAGGCTTCCACCGGAAAGGTCAGGGAGTTTCTTCCAGAGCGGGAAAGGTCTTCAGACCTTGAAGGACACTTCATTCTTACACGATATGCAGTCATTGGCAACAAGCTGATTAAATACCGAATATCCTGCAGGACAGACCGGGAGACAGGAGAAGTTGAGATAGATGAACCGGCAGCGGTTTCCATCCTTTTCAACCTGGTTTTGGTGGAATGAATACTGTATCAACTCCTTTTATTTACCTTTCACCTTCTTCCTGCCTTTGGTTCTGAATGGGCAGTAATCAGATTAAAGAAACCATTCCGCTCATAGGTATCAGCTCCTGCCTCACAGGCGCTGTGGTAAGGTATGACGGCAGTCACGAACTTAACAGCTTCATTATTAATTCTCTCAGAGATAGAGCTGAACTTGTTTGCGTATGTCCTGAAACCCAGTGCGGTATGCCTGTTCCCAGAGAACCTATGGATCTTTTTGAAACACCTTACGGTGTAAGGCTTTTAACTGTGAACACCTTCCGCAACCTTACCCATATGCTTTCTTCCTGGTGCATAGCCAAAGCAGATGAACTTGCATCGGCAGGTGTATCAGGCTTTATATTGAAGTCCGGCTCACCTTCCTGCGGTATAGGTTCGGCCAGGCTCCACTCAGATGGGAACCTGCACAGGAACGGTATGGGCTTCTTTGCAGAGGCTCTGCTGAACAGGTGTCCTGGAATGCCTGTTGTTCAGGAGGATAAGCTGCTGAAAAAAGACAATATTGAACAGTTTCTTGACAGAGTCCGTTCTTACAATGGAGGTTGAATTTGCTCAGAGTAAACGGTTTGACCAAGGTTTTCAAAAACCGTGGCTCAAAGGGTGAAACTGCAGCAGTGAAGAATCTTTCCTTTCAGTGTGTACCTGGTGAGATATACGGGCTTCTCGGCCCCAACGGGGCAGGGAAGACCACCACTCTCAGGTGCCTTTCCACACTGATAAGGCCAACCTCCGGCAATGTCTGGATAGATGACCTTAATGTAACGGAAGATGAACAGGCCTTCAGGTCCAGAATCGGTTTCCTCACATCGGATATGAAACTGGACGGTTATTTTACCCCTGACTACATGCTTGACTGGTTCGGCAGATTGAACAAAATGGATCAGAAAAGCATCAGAAGAAGAAAAGAGAAACTCTTCAAAGACCTTCAGATGGAAGACTTCGTACACAGAAAGATTGATATGCTCTCCACAGGTATGAAGCAGAAGACAGCAGTGGCTATCAGTCTGGTCCATGATCCTGAGGTAATTATCTTCGATGAACCTACCAACGGGCTGGACATTGTCACATCAAAAGCGGTTACTGATTTCCTCTCTTCGTGCGCTTCCCAGGGTAAAACAGTGATTATCTCAACACACATTATGAGCATTGCAGAGAAGCTCTGCGACAGGTTCGGCATACTGGTTAAAGGCGAACTGAAGGAAGAGGGCACACTGGCTGAGATACTTGAAGGAACAGGAGGCATGGATCTTGAAGAGGTCTTCTTCAGATACATAATGCCTGAACGAAAAGGGGGAATGTGATGCTGAGAGACAGTCTCATAATCTTCCGCAAGGAGATGCGAAGGGTTTTCACCGACAGAAGAATGCTCTTTTTTCTGGTGGTGCTTCCTGCTGTGATGCTTCCTGTGATGTACTGGTTCATGGGCAGAGCCAACCAGTCAAGAATTTCGGATATAAGGGAATACACCTCAGCAGTTGCTGTTTGTTCCGGTGAGGGTTCCTCTGTCACCACTGATATGATACTCGCGTCAATGGAGCCTCTGAATGTGAGAATCATTCTTGCTGATGAAGAGGATGTCGAAGCTCAGAAAGAGATGGTCACTGAAGGGGACATTGAACTGCTTATGATTATTCCCGACAGTTCCGACATTTCTCTGGAAAGTAATGAACCTGTTGACATAAGTCTCTTTCATAACTCCACCCTTGACTATTCGACCATGGCCTTTGAGCAGATTTCTGCCATAATTGATAAAATGAATGATATCATCGTGGCAGAAAGGATTACAGAGGCAGGTCTTTCTTCAGGGGTGCTCACAGCTGTTACTGCCAATCAGTCCCTTTTGCCTGACAGCTACGATCTTGCTGCAGAGGGAAGCATGACAGGCAAGCTTATAGGAATGATGGTACCTTTTTTCGTGATCATCTATCTGTTTGCCAACTCCATGAAGGTAGGGCTGGATATAGTTGCCGGCGAGAAAGAAAGGGGAACACTGAGCATACTCCTGGTTAATCAGGTGGGCAGGCTCTCCATAGTTCTGGGCAAGATGTTTACTGTCATGACTGCTGCCATCACAGGTGCGGCGTGTTCTGCAGTAGGTCTTCACATAGGCTCCAGATCTCTCATTGACATGTACAGCAACGGCAGCGCTTCACTTTCAGAGTATGCAGTAAGCCCTGAGAATCTTATTCAGTTTGCTGTTGTGGTGCTGCCTCTGGCAGTTCTGATTTCCTCCATGATTCTTGTTGTTTCAACCTGGGCCAGGAACATAAAGGAAGGCCAGGGACTGATAACTCCTGTTTACATTGCTATCATGATTCTGGGAATGACCACCATGCAGTCCGGAGACATTGTTCCATCCTGGATGCGTATAGCCCCTCTGTACAACTCTCTTGTGATTCTGAAGGATATATTCATGAACAAAGCGGTTTGGAGCAATGTCTTTTTCGCCGCCGGAAGCAGCGCTGTATTTGCAGGAATACTGATTTTCATCACCTTGCGAATGTTCAACAGCGAGAAGATACTTTTCAGAGTATAGCCTCCTTCAGTACACTCATATAAATCTTAGATACGCCGTTATGGAAGTTATCGGTGAATATGATTACTGTTCACACAGCAGGTTATTCTTTTCAGCCTTGAATATCTCTTGACTCTATGAATCCTGCAAGATATACCAGAAAGAATGGGATCATAGCCCTGAATTACACAAGGTGAATAGATTTAGACCATGGATTGACAGACATACAGCATGAATTAATATTTAACCGAAACATTTCAGAAAGGGGTATTTATGAAAACCGCTGTAGTGTTGTTATTTTGCGTGTTTTTTGCTGTTTTCGCGGCAAGAACAGGTTTTACAAGTCAGAGCAATCAGCCTGCTGTCTGCAGAGGGTCATACACTGTAGTCAACAGTTATCCGGTGGGCCTTGGCAGTGCCTACGGTCTTGCTATCATGACTGAAACTCCGAACAGCATCTGGATATCTCAGTATACTCCTGCCCAAATCAACGAGTTCGACATGGCCACCGGTACTGCAACAGGAAACACCTGGGCTATAAATGGCGGAGTTGATGCAGATGACATGGGGTACTGCGAGTATTCAGGAAGCCCCAACCAGTTATTCTTCGGCCACTGGGAAGACAGCTGGATTCAGGTTTACGATGTTTCTGATACAGAGAGTGCCTGCTATCTCAGAGGCAACATTTCCGGTCCTTCTGCCTGGAGCAGGGTATGCGGCGTTGATGCAGGTCACGGAATGCTCTACGCTTCCGACTTCTTTACCAACGAGATAGCCTGGGGACCATACACCGGCACAGAAACTACTGTTTCATGGACTACAGCTCCGTTTAATTCGGTATCCGGTGTGGCTGTATGGGGGGATTACCTCTTTGTATGCACCCAGGAAACCGGCACAGACAACATTTTCATTATGGAGATTAATGCCGACGGCAGTCCCAGCACGACTCCTGTCTGGTCCTGCAGTTTCTCTGAATCTTCTAGTGGCCCCAACGGCGGAATTGACTATGACGGAACCCATCTCTGGGTTTATCCCCAGAATGAGAACCTGTTCGAACTGGAGATAGACTGGGTCTCCTCCCTGCAGCGAAACTCCTGGGGCGCGATCAAGAGTTCCTTCTGAACTGCATTTCTTGAAAACCTTAACAGGCTGAGCTTAATTGAAGCTCAGCCTGATTCTTATATACTTCAGTTTGATCTCAGCAGTCTGAAAAAAGGGCCGCAGCTGAACTGCGGCCCTGTAAATGTCATGGACTGGAATACTAGTACATTCCGCCCATGCCCCCCATACCGCCGTCGCCGCCTGGCATCGGCTTCTCAGGTTCAGGTATTTCGGTGATTACTGCTTCTGTTGTAAGAAGAAGTCCGGCGATGGAGCAAGCGTTCTGAAGAGCGCTTCTTGTCACCTTGGTCGGGTCTACTATACCAGCCTTGAACATGTCGGTGTACTCACCTGTGGCAACATTGAGACCTTCATTCCTGGAAAGACCACGAACCTTCTCCACAACGATGGCACCTTCGAGACCGGCATTCTGTACAAGCTGACGGAGAGGAGCTGAAAGAGTTCTGAGAACTATGCCGGCTCCAACCTTTTCGTCTCCTGTGAGGTCAAGTTCTTCAACTGCCTTTTCGCAGCGAATAAGCGCTGTTCCTCCGCCGGGGACGATACCCTCTTCAACGGCTGCTCTTGTGGCGTGAAGGGCATCTTCAACCCTTGCCTTCTTCTCTTTCATCTCAGTTTCAGTGGCTGCGCCTACATTGATCCTTGCAACGCCGCCTGCTAGCTTGGCAAGCCTCTCCTGAAGCTTCTCACGGTCGTAGTCACTGGTGGTGTCTTCAATCTGCTTGCGAATCTGACCTACGCGACCCTTGATGTCCTCTGTGGCACCGTTGCCCTCAATGATGGTTGTGTTGTCCTTGTCGATCTTGACAACACCGCAGGTACCCAGATCCTCAAGGGTGATGTTTTCGAGCTTGATGCCCAGGTCTTCAGTGATTGAGCGGCCGCCGGTAAGAATAGCGATGTCACCCAGCATGGCCTTTCTTCTGTCACCGTAACCGGGAGCCTTCACAGCAGCAACCTGAAGCATGCCTCTGACCTTGTTCACAACGAGGGTGGCAAGGGCTTCACCTTCAATGTCTTCGGCGATGATAAGGAGAGGACGGCCCATCTGGGCAACCTTCTCAAGAATAGGAAGGAGGTCCTTCAGGTTGGTTATCTTCTTCTCGTAGTTGAGAATGTAGGGCTTTTCAAGAACAACTTCCATGTTCTCAGGGTCGGTTACGAAGTAGGGGCTGAGGTAACCGCGGTCAAACTGCATACCTTCGACAACATCAAGGTCGGTTGTCATGGACTTGGCTTCCTCTACACTGATTGTGCCGTCCTTGCCTACCTTCTCCATTGCATCGGCTATGATGGCGCCGATTTCGCTGTCGTTGTTGGCGCTGATTGTTGCAACCTGTCTGATCTCGTCTTTTCCCCTGACCTCTTCACTGAGGTTCTTGAGTTCCTCTGTAACTGCGGCTACAGCAACATCAATACCACGCTTGAGAGCCATAGGGCTTGCGCCTGCTGTGACATTCTTGAGGCCTTCACGGTAGATGGATTCAGCGAGAAGTGTTGCTGTTGTGGTTCCGTCACCTGCAACATCACTTGTCTTGCTTGCAACTTCACGAATAAGCTGGGCGCCGATATTCTCGAACTTGTCAGGAAGCTCGATCTCTTTGGCAACTGTAACGCCGTCCTTGGTGATAGTAGGGCTGCCCCACTTCTTCTCAATAACGACATTTCTGCCCTTTGGGCCAAGTGTTACCTTGACTGCCTTTGAAAGTTGTTCAACACCGGAAAGAATGGTGTGTCTGGCGTTCTGATTGAATTTAAGTTCCTTGCCTGCCATTGCGGGTCTCCTTACTCTATCACAGCGAGGATGTCGTCCTCACGGATGATGACCAGATCTTCACCGTTCACCTTTACTTCAGTACCGGAGTACTTTCCGATGAGGATTTTGTCGCCTTCTTTCACCACAGGGGCGATGAAATCACCTGTGTCGGTGCGCTTGCCCTTGCCTACAGCGATGATTGTTCCCTCAAGGGGTTTTTCCTTGGCGGTGTCCGGAAGAACTATGCCACCCTGTACAACTTCTTTCGGCTCTTCTCTTCGGATGATTATCCGGTCGAAGAGAGGGGTTACCTTAACTTCTGCCATTTCAGGCTCCTTTCACTATTCATGTTTAACAAAAAAGAACTTGTTCTCTTCCCGAAAACCCCTGAAGCAAGGATCATGCCACAGGAGAATCGTAAAAATAGAGAAACTGTAAGTGATTGTTCATCAGTAAGAAATGAATTGAACAGTTATACCATGCCACTGCTTTCTGAGTATATGTGCATTTCTTTGGGTCAGTTTGACACACGGAAGACGCGCGGGAAATGACCGCTGCGTCTCTCCTTTGGTATATTCTTTCCTCAAAGATTTCAATGCATGAATATTCATAGACCGGAGGTAGTAATGGTGCCGGAAGTTGTTGCAGGTTCTTCAGGAACCTGTATGGAAGAAGTGGAAAGCGTACTGGAGGGAGCATCCTTTTCTCTCAGCAGTGAAGCCAATGATGCCATTGCACAAGGCAGGGAAAAGATAGAAGCGCTTCTCCGGTCAGGTAAGCCTATTTACGGAGTAAACACAGGATTCGGAAGGCTTGCAGGAACAATAATTCCCTCTGAGGATCTGGCTCTTTTGCAGAAGAATCTTCTTCTGAGCCACGCCTGCGGAACTGGAGAGCCTTTTCCTGTCCATCTTGTAAGGGCGATGATGTTTCTTCGTGTTGCTTCCCTGGCACAGGGCAGAAGCGGTGTCAGGGCTGAAACAGTATCAGCGCTGGTTAAGCTTGGTAACAGCGGTTACACTCCTGTGGTTCCTTCTCAGGGTTCCCTTGGGGCCTCAGGCGATCTGGCTCCCCTTTCCAGCATGTGCCTTCCCATACTTGGAGAAGGTGAGTGCTTTGATCCCTCAGGCAGAATAATCTCCGGAGCTGAAGCAATGAAGGCTGCAGGTATTGCACCTGTTGAGCTTCAGGCAAAGGAAGGGCTTGCTCTCATCAACGGAACCCAGGTTCTCACTGCTGTTGCGTGCTCTGCTTACATAAAGGCAAAAAAGCTTATGAAAGCAGCAGATGCAGCAGCGGCAATTACCCTTGAAGCCCTTCTGGGAACCGATGCCGCACTTGATGCTGAACTGGTTGGGCTCAGGCCTCATCCTGGAGCGGCAGCTTCTGCAGCTTTCATAAGGGAACAGCTGAAAGGCTCAGAGATTATTCACAGCCATTCCGGCTGCGGAAAGGTGCAGGACGCATACTCACTGAGATGCACCCCCCAGGTTCATGGAGCATCCAGGGATGCCCTTGAGTATGTTGGTCTTGTGCTTGACAGGGAGCTTAAGGCAGTAACAGACAATCCGCTGCTCATGGAAGACGGCAGAGCAGTCAGCGGTGGCAACTTTCACGGACAGCCGGTTGCCCTTGCTGCGGATCATCTCAAGATAGCTGCCGCAGAACTGGCAAACATTTCAGAAAGACGAACCGAGAGGCTGCTGAACCCTGATCTCAGCGGCCTTCCTGCATTCCTTGCCCCCTCACCGGGGCTTAACTCAGGTCTGATGATAGCACAGTACACCGCAGCTGCCCTTGTTAGCGAAAACAAGGTGCTGGCACATCCTGCAAGCGTTGACAGTATTTCTGTAAGCGGAGCCCAGGAAGACCATGTGAGTATGGGTGCCACAGCATCCAGACAGGCTCTGGCTGTGGTTGAAAACAGCATTCATGTGCTTGCAGTAGAGCTTGCTTCAGCAGTGCAGGCCCACAGGCTTCTTGACCGGGGCAGAATGGGCACAGGAACTGAAAAGACATTCAATGCAGTGGCAGAGCTGTTTCCTCCCCTTGAGAGGGACAGACACTTTGCCGCTGAGCTTCAGGCCATACACGAACTCATCGAAAGGGGAATCATAGGCTGACCCTTCAAAAGGGGTGCTGTTTAAACAGCTGAGAACAGACCCTGGAACCTGATCCGGATAATACCGGCGGAGGAAAAATAATGGAAAATATTGTAACCAGCGCTATTGCAGAAGACTATCACAGGAAGATTCAGGAGAGTGTAACTGCCCATGTGGCCATTGCAGGCGGAGGCCCTTCCGGTCTTGTGGCTGCCGCAGAGCTTGCCTCAAGGGGCCTGTCGGTGAATCTCTACGAAAAGAACCTTACTCCGGGAGGTGGCATGTGGGGAGGAGCAATGCTCTTCAATTCAATCCTCATTGAAGAGGAGTTCGCTGAAACAGCAGAAGAACTTGGAATGAAACTGAGAAAGTACAGGGATTCTGTCCTTCTGGCAGACTCTGTTCAGGCCACAGCCGCTCTTATCTCCAGGGCATGTTCAGCAGGTGTACGAATGTTCAACGGCATGGCAGTGGAGGATGTTACAGTTGACAGATATGACAGGGTAAACGGCGTTGTTGTGAACTGGGCTCCTGTGATGAAGCTTGGAATGATGGTTGATCCTCTGATGACCTGCGCAGGCGCTGTGCTGGACGCAACAGGGCATCCTGCAGAGATAGTGACACGATTTGCAGCAAAGAACAATACAGAAATTACTGTTCCCGGCGAGGCCAGTCTGAATGTTGAGATGGGTGAGAAGCACACAGTTGAACACACAGGCATGGTTCACCCGGGGCTGTTCGTAAGCGGCATGAGCGCCTGTGCCACAGCAGGAGGTTACAGAATGGGGCCTGTTTTCGGCGGAATGCTCAAGTCAGGGCTGAAAGCGGCAGAAGAGATAACGGAATATCTGAACAAATCTCAGTAGAGACCTGGATCCCGGGCAGGAGATGAGGATGCCTGTCCGGGGCCTTCCAGACCCATCTCCTCAAGTTCCTGTTCTATCTTCTCAGGATCTTCTCCTGATTCCAGACGGTTAAGGGCATGTTCCAGTTCCGGTCCCAGTTCTTCGCCCATTTCGTCTGCCATCTGTCTTACTGCCTTTGCCATTGACCTGGGGTCATTTTCATCCACATCTGCCAGATCAGCTGCCAGTTCATCATCGGACTTTTTTCTGAATACAGTGGCTGTGAATGTACTCATGACTCTTTCCAGTTCTCTGGATGAACAGCCAGGGCAGGTCAGGTCTGCTTCCTTTCTGTCACCCCGCATGAGAAACTGGTAGATTGTGTTGCATGCTTTGCAGTAATACTCATAAATAGGCATCAGTTCTCCTCTTCTGTGAACCGGCTGAAAACACCATGGCCTTCACTTAACCCTGTGGCACGGGAAATTACCGGACACTTTACAACGAAAGAATGAAAAATACGAGAATCGTTCAGTCCGAAAAGCCCCTCAAAGTTCCCCTGTCCCTTGGCTATTATCAAATCTGCACAGTTGAAGACATCAAGTGCTTTGCCTTTTAATTGTTCCGGCAGGACAGATGGAGCATCAGTACTTCCTGAAACAAGCTCCGCTTCCAGATGAAGCCCTGCCTGTTCCGCATCGGAAATAACCGCATCGTTCATCACAGGCTTCTGTCTGGTCATGTAGTATCGTTTTCCTCTGAAACCGCTCAGTTCCAGAAAGAGCCTGTCCATTACAGTTTCTCCTGCGTTGTCTCCAAGAATTAGAAGGGTTTCAGCCTTTTCAAGAAGGCCGAGAAATAGAGACCTCTCATCTGCAGCAAGCTGTTTGGCAAACACTTCCATCAGCTCTTTCTTTGAAGGCAGCGGCTTTCCCTGCCCCACATCAAGAAGGTTGCACCAGGTGGAAGCGGCAAGGGCTTTTTCCGGTGGATTTTCAGAGTTTAGAAACTCATTGCGAAGAATACCGTATACTGAGAGCATCTCCTTTGTGAAAAAGGCCTTCTCTTCACTGTAGATATCTGTTCCCTGAAGTGAATCTTTTCTCAGCCATCTCCATGCTTCAGAACCTGCCAGAGGAGGAGTCATGCCCTTTTCAAGTTCACTGTATACAGAGGCAAGGTATCTTTCCAGATACTCCCGGGAAAGACCGCTTCGTCTGGTGTATTCGCTGAACCCTCTGCGAAAGCAGCTGAAACACTCTTCGCCAGGCTTAAGACCCAATTCCAGACTCCCTTAGAAAGAGAGCGTGAACCCTGGAGTCATCGGTGAGTTCAGGGTGGAAACTGCTGAGCCAGACATTCCGGTATCTCAGGAACACAGGCCCTTCTTTCACACTGCTGAGTACCTGAATCTCGTCACTGTCAGGGATGAGAAGAGGAGCCCTTATGAAAACCCCCGGATATGTTTCTTCAATACCGGTTATCTTCAGGTCTGCCTGAAAACTTGCTATCTGACGGCCGAAACGGTTTCTCTCGGCTGTTACAGGTGCAAGAGCCAGGCTCTCCTGGTTTACTTTGTGCTCCCTTTCAGTAACCCTTGAGGAGAGCAGAATGGAGCCGGCGCAGGTGCCCCAGACCGGAAGACCTGCGCTGACTGTATTATTAATGGGCTCAGCAAGATTCCACCGCCGAACCAGTTTTATCAGGGCAGTGGATTCGCCGCCGGGGATTACCAGAGCCTGAAGCCCTTTCAGGTGTTCAGGAAGACGGATCTCTCTGGTGGAACATTCAAGTGTTCTGAGCATCTGCACATGCTCAATAACCCCTCCCTGAAGGGCAAGTACTCCGATAACAGGTTTCATTACCAGCCTCTGTCAGCCATTCTCTGGTCTTCAGGAATAGTGGATATGTTGATTCCAACCATCGCTTCTCCCAGACCGGCACTTACTCTGGCTATCACCTCAGGCCTGTCGAACTGGCTAACTGCCTCAACGATTGCTTTTGCCCTCATTGCAGGATTTCCGCTCTTGAATATTCCGCTGCCTACGAAAACACCGTCAACACCAAGCTGCATCATCAGCGCTGCATCTGCCGGTGTTGCAACACCGCCTGCTGCAAAGTTCACCACAGGAAGCGAGCCGTTCTCGTGGACATATTTAACCAGCTCGTAAGGCGCCCCCATTACCTTCGCAACTGACATGAGTTCCTCAAACGGAGTGGCCTGAAGGATTCTGATCTCGCCCAGCACCGACCTGGCATGACGAACTGCTTCAACCACATTTCCTGTCCCGGCTTCACCTTTAGTTCTTATCATGGCCGCCCCTTCACCGATTCTTCTGAGAGCCTCGGCAAGAACAGTTGCTCCGCACACGAAGGGAACCTTGAAATCCCATTTGTTCACATGGTTTGCTTCATCGGCAGGGGTGAGAACCTCAGATTCGTCGATGAAATCGATCTGAAGAGCCTCCAGTACCTGCGCTTCCACAAAGTGGCCTATTCTGCACTTTGCCATTACCGGTATTGTTACAGCTTCCTGTATTCCTCTTATCATGTCAGGATCGGACATTCTGGCAACACCGCCCTGGGCCCTTATGTCTGCTGGAACTCTCTCAAGGGCCATTACAGCCACGGCACCAGCATCTTCAGCAATCTTTGCCTGCTCGGCGTTTACCACATCCATGATAACTCCGCCTTTTAGCATTCTTGCGTGACCTGTCTTTACCTTCCAAGTACCTTCATCTCTCACGAAACTCATAATTTTACCTCATAGATTGAACTGACATAAGAAACGCCTCACTACAGGACTGCCACCTTTCAAATGAGGCTGAAAGAAGCTCTTTCGAAAGCCGGCTGCTTACATTGCCGAAGCAAAGGCGACAGGTAATAATGCAGTCTGCACATGACTTAAGATAAGATGCCCAGCGCGCGGCGGTTTCTTCCGGAAGATTATCCGTTGAGTGGAGAACAGCATAGCTGAGAGCCGCTTCAGCCCTGAGCAGGGATATTCCGGCGTTCAGCCTGTATACCCTGCCTCTGTCAAGACCTGCCCAGGAGTCAAGAAGCCCTGCCAGCTCCCTGTCGAGACCTGTGAAGGTCTCAGCAGATACAGGAAGAGACAACTCCCAGGTTCCTTCAGTCTGCGGCAATGCTCCTGTGAAGGTCTCAGCAGAGACAGGAAGGAACAACGCCGATGCGCACAGTAAAGCCATTAGTATAAACTGCATTTTCATAGTACGAATATATAACAGTGAACCGGTTGTCCACACCGTTTACACGCTGCCTTCAGGTTAGTATTATGTGCACTGAATTTCTGACACCTTTTTTCGGAGGCCTATTGAAAAATCTTGTTCTTCTCTTTGCTCTCAGCGCAGCTGCTCTGTCTGGAATTGTGGAGGACTGCAACCTGAGAGGTATTCCTGTCACCTCGGCGCTTGTCTCCGATGAGCTTCTTACAGTGGAGATGGAGGGCAGCCTTGCTATGGGGGATTCTCTGCTTAAACACTATGGCGGTGTTTTCTTTCTCCTTGCAGACAGCATAAGTGCAGGATGGCCGGTTGTGGGCCTTCAGGTGGATATCACCGGAGCTTCTCTCATACTCTTCAGGGAAGATGTATTCAGTGCAGTTGAGAGAATGCAGCAGGGGCTTGATGAGTCGGTTCTCGCAAGCTGGATACTTGAACACACATGGGTAACAGATCAGGGGTTATAGCCCTCCTTTTCCAAAGAACATTACAGGTACTGTTTTCATTATGAGTCTGAAATCCAGTGCGCAGGTAGCGTCAATGGTATAGAGAAAATCCAGAAACTGTGACTTGTCGAAAGGCAGTCTGCTGCGTCCGTAGACCTGCCATATGCCTGTAAGCCCGGGCTTCACCTGAAACCGTCTTCTCTGCCATCCTCTGTAGTGTTCAAGCTCATATGGTATGCATGGTCTTGGGCCTACGATTGTCATTTCGCCTTTGAGAACATTGATGAACTGGGGAAGCTCGTCTATAGAAGTTTTTCGAATAATTCTGCCTATGGTGGTAACCCTTGAGGTCTGGTTCAGCTTGAAGGTTTCTTTCTCCTGGCCTGCGCTTTCTCCTTTGGCGTAATTCCTGAAATACTCCCTGTGGGCTTTTGTGTTGGTATTACCAACCTTCATGGATCTGAACTTCAGGAAATTGAAGTGTTTTTCCTCAAATCCAACCCGTTCCTGCCTGAAGATCAAAGGTCCTTTGCTTGTGAGTTTTATTCCCAGAGCAACAGCTGCCATAAGGGGAGAGAGTACTGTGAGGGCAGCAAGGGAAAGAATGATATCAAGTACTCTTGATGGAGCTTTGTTCCTGCCTTTAAGAATAAAGGTTATGGCACCGTAATCATCCAGGCTGAACCAGGGATCGAAGTATCCCAGGCTGAACACTTCAGGGCCGTAAATCACAAATGGGATATCCTTGTCGTTAAGGGTAACGCAGGTTTCAGCTATACAGTTCATTGTGTGGGATGAGTCAAAGAGAACGATAGCGCCGTCGCATTCTTTCTCAGCGACTTTTGTCAGCACGGTATCAGCAGCCTTACCTGAATCTTCCGGAAGTTTTTCTGAACAGAGTGCCAGCTCTTTTCCGCCGGAATAGACTATTGATTTCATTAGAAACCCGGCAACTGATTGATTTTTCTCAGGGTTTCCGATAATAAGAATTCTGGATCTTCTTCTGCCATTGTACAGCCATTTGAAGAACCCGGGCAGAATCAGCATTCTGGCAAGCAGTGAATAGGTCAGAAAAATGAACATGTTCATAACTGTTACCATACGGCTGTTTATGACTATACCTCTGGCGCCCTTAAGTATGAAAATGAAAAGTATGTACGCCCCTGTGACCAGAAAGACCGTTCTCATTGACCTGTAAAGCAACATGGATCTGTTCAGTGTAACTCTGATGGAATAGAGGTTTTCCACAAGTGCAGTGGAGAAGTAACCGACAAAAAGAAAAAGGAAGGTTCCCAGATACTCAGTAAGGGGAAAGACATTCAGTGAGCCGAACCTTATCATCACCGATGTGATTAAAGCCGCAGCGGTGATGACCATGTCAGTCACCACCCCTGCAGAGTAGTATCTGGTATTCAGCGAAAGAGCTTCTGCTCTGGTCAAATCAGCCTTTCCTGAAAAAGTCCTCTATTGCTCCTGCCACTTCTTTCTGCTGTTCATTGCCAAGTTCAGGAAACATTGGAAGTGTCATGTTTTCTGCGGCGTTCTTCTCGCACACCGGAAAGTCTCCCTTTGAGTAGCCAAGGTGAGCATAGGCTTTCTGAGTGTGCAGCGGCTCAGGGTAGTGGAGTCCGGCGCCTATCTTCCTCTCTTCCAGGAACTCTCTGAGCCTTTTTCTTTCAGGTGTGTGCACTGCGTAGAGGTGGAATACATGTCTGGTTTCCGGTGCAACCTGAGGGAGTTCCAGAGGTGTCTTCGCAAGGAGTTTCTCATAACGCCCTGCAGCTTCAATTCTGCCGTTGTTCCAGTTGTGAATATACCCTGTCTTGATTCCCAGCACAGCGCCCTGGAAGGCAGACATTCGATAGTTGTGACCGATGCAGTCGTAGTAATACTTCTGAGAAGAGCCATGATCCCTCAGACTACGCATCTTTGCCGCAAGCCTGTCGTCGTTGGTGGTAACTGCTCCACCTTCTCCCCAGGCGCCCATGTTCTTGCCGGGATAAAAGCTGAAGCTGGCCGCATTGCCGAAACTGCCTGTGCTTCTTCCGGCTCTTGAGCCGTCATGGGACTGGGCGGCATCCTCAAAGAGATGAAGCCCGTATTGTTCTGCTATAGCCTCCAGAGCTTCATAGTCTGCCGCCTGGCCGTAAAGGTCAACTGCAACAATACCTCTTATGACAGCACCTGTTCTGGAATCCACAGGTTTGCCGTTTTTCATCGAGGCTTTAAGCAGCTCTTCAACCTTCTCAGGCGAAAGGTTCCATGTTACCGGGTCTGCATCTGCAAAAACCGGAACATGTCCTGCAAGTATTATTCCCTCGGCAGTTGCAGTGAAGGTATTGGGAGGGGTTATGAGACCGCTTCCAGCAGGAAGTTCAGAAGCCCATATCATTCCATGCACTGCAGCGGTGCCGCTTGAAAGGGCAATGCAGTGTTTCACGCCACACAGCTCAGCGAACTTTTCTTCAAAGTTCTTTACCTTCGGTCCGAGAACATAGTAGCAGGTTTCCATTATTTCATCGAACTCAGGTCTTACTTCATCCCTTATCTGTAAGTACTGGGCTTTAAGGTCCAGGAAGGGTACTGCCATCAGTTATTCCTTTCAGTTCTGTCTTTCAGAAGTATCCAGTTGCTGTATCCCCCTATCTTTCTGCCTATGAGTTTTTCCACTCCGGAAAGGAGCCTCATGGACAGTTTCAGGTGTTTGTGGTCAGGGGGATTTTCCAGGTCCCTGAAGTCTTCCGCGTTCCAGTTCTTGTTTTCTATTCTTTCCTTCATGACCTGCGGGTGGGTTCCTTTGAATAGAGGTATTTTTTCAAGTGGGCCGTAGTCCCAGGGACGGCCAGGTTCAGGATGCCTCTTCTCCACCCATTCCTTTGGTCTGTGAAGAGAGTCAAGAGCTATGGTCTTTCTTCTCATCACAGAAGGGTGCCTTACCCAGCCGTAGTGATATATCCATCCCCTGCAGTCAATCACCTTCAGTTTTGTATCAGGGGTCTTTCTGAAGCTCTGGGCACTCTTTATGGACCTGATCCCGCTGCGGTTTCTTATAACACGAATTTCTCTGTCGTACCAGTTATGCCCGCGGTGTACCCTGCTGTAGTCTCCCCAGAAGTGGTTGTATCTGAAAAGCAGACCGTCAATTTCCTTTCGGCTGTCTGCCCGCCTCAGAGCCTCCAGTATTCGGGAATGGTCTTCTTCATGCACCACTTCATCAGCCTGAAGATAAAAACACCAGTCACCTGTACAGGCATTCAGAGCGATATTGGTCTGGTCGGCGTTTGTTGCCCCTCTCACGAACCGGTCAGGGTTCCACTTAGTGTGTATGAGCTTCACCTTAGGGCTTCCGATGGATTCTATAACGGCCTGTGTGTCATCGGAGCAGTCTCCAAGATTTACTATGTATTCATCTACTATTGGGAGAATTGAAAGAATGGACTCCCGAATGGGGTAATCCAGTCTTACTGCATCTCTTACAAAAGTGAATCCGGAAATACCGGTTTTAATCACTGCTGGCTCCTTCTCAGTACTGCTGCCTTTTTCACAGGGAAATCAGCACTCCTCCGGCGACAGCCAGAATAATACCTATTATACCTGTGGCAGAAGGTTGTTCCCTGAGAACTGTCATTCCAAAAATTACAGCTATGACCGGATACAGTGCGGAGATTGCCGTTGAAGTGCTCACAGGCCCTGAAGCCACAGCTTTATGATAGGAGATAACTGCAAGCCCTCCAAGTATTCCTGCCGCTGCGGCGAATATCACTCCCAGTGTGTCAGGATTTCTGAGGCTTTCACCTCTCACAACAAAAAGGGCGGCAATGGTCAGTGTGGAAAAAAGCGTGTAGATCATCACAGTCTGCCAGTGCCCTGTTCTGGAGGCGGACAGTTTCACAAGAACTGCCCAGAATCCCCATAGTACTGTTGCTCCAAGGCTGAAAATGATATGTTTCTGCATAGAATATGTTACCTCGCCGTTCATTTTCAGTAATATACTCCCTGCATACCCGGTATTGAGAAAGGCTATCATGAAAAATCTGCTAGTTGCACTGCTTGCAATGGTTTCCATTGCAATTGCCGCAGATGCCGAATGGTCTGTCTGCAGGACTGAACAGCTTCTGCCAATCGGATTCACAGAAGAAGAACTTACAAGAATACATGAGATAGGGACATATCGGGAACCTACCTCACCGCCTCCTTCCGGTGTGAGAAACCCTGCAGAGTTTGAGGCTGCAACAGGAGTTATGGTAAGGTATCCACTGGGAGTGCCCTACGACTTTCTCATTGATGTATCAAACAACAGTTACCTGTGGATAATAGTTTCTTCCTCCCAGCAGCCTTCTGCCCAGTCCGACCTTGCCGCTGCCGGTGTAAACATGGGCAACACCGGATTTATTGTTGCAGCAACCAACTCAGTCTGGGTTCGGGATTACGGCCCCTGGTTCATCATTCTTCCAGATGGCACACAGGGGATCTTCGATTTCTCATACAACCGCCCCAGACCCCTTGATGATGCTTTACCCCAGGAGATAGGAGATGCCTGGGGAATACCTGTGTACGCTTCTGAACTTATTCACACAGGCGGCAACTACATGTCCGGCGGCATGGGAGAAGCCATGTCCACCGACCTTGTATATACGGAAGATCCACATTCTCAAAGCTGGGTTGATCAGCAGATGGAGGACTACCTGGGAATCAATCCCTACACAACCTTTCCTGACCCCCAGGCAAGCTACATTGATCACATCGACTGCTGGGCCAAGATGCTCAGCCCTGACAGAATAATGGTCTTGCAGGTTCCCCCTTCCCACGGGGATTACGCAGCCCTCGAAGCTGTTGCCTCCCAGATTGCTGCAAGCCAGTCACCTTACGGCACTCCATGGAAGGTTTACAGGGTATTCTCCAGTGGAACAGAGGGCTATGTCAACGGGCTTCTTCACAATGACACCTACTACATGCCTGTATGGAACACAGGTAACGATTCTGCAGCGGAAATTGCATTCTCAGAGGCTCTTCCAGGGTACACTGTCAAAACTGTATACTATTCCCAGTTTCAGAACACCGATGCACTCCATTGCAGAACCAGAAATGTCATGGACAGGTACATGCTTGAACTGCTCCACACCCCTGTTGATTCACAGCAGTCCACATCGCCGGTTTCCGTAACAGCCTTCATAAGACCTGATCCGGCCAACACACTCACCTCGGCATCTCTCTTTTACAGAACAGATTCAGATGCCTTTACCGAGCTTTCCATGACATCTTCAGGAGGCAGTAATTACACTGCTCAGATTCCTGGCCAGAGTAACGGAACTGTCGTTGACTACTACATCAGAGCTGAGGATTCCTCAGGCAGGGTATCTGCACATCCCAGGTACGCTCCCGCCACATGGTTCAACAGCTACACTGTGTCTTCCGCCGGCATTGAAGGCGAATCATACAGAGGGTTCACCCCGCCTGAGATGCTCTCTTCAAACCCCTTCAATTCAGCAATGGTTTACAGAGGAGAGCCTGGAACATCATTCAGGGTCTATGACTCTGCAGGAAGGCTGGTTCACTCTGGCGAAGCAGACGATTCCGGAATAATGGAGTGGATACCTGCTTCATCTTTCGCAGACGGTATTTACCATGCTGTGTTTGAGAGTCTTTCCGGTTACGGGAGCATAAAGGCAGTTCTTCTGCACTAGCTGAACCGGTAGTTGATCCATCCGGCAGCCATTACCAGAGCTGCTCCGACGAGAACAGCAGGGGAGGGAGTGTTGCCGAAAACGGTTATCTGCCAGAATACTGAGAACACAACACTCAGGTAACCGTAAATGGCAACCTTTCCTCCCTCTGCATGCCGGTAGGCTGCAGTCATCAGCACCTGCCCGAGAACCCCTGCAACACCGATGCCTGCCAGGGGTACCAGAGCTTCAGGTGCAGGAAATCTTCCTGATCTTACAGCGCCTGGAAGGAAAACCAGCATTGTCAGCATGCTGAACCAGAAAACCACCCTGAGGGGAGTGTCATACTTTCTCAGGGCTCTCAGCGTAGCGTAGGCTCCACCTGCGAATACCGCAGAGGCCAGAGCTGCCCATACAGCCACAGAGAGTGAAACGCTTCCAGGGCCTGCCACCAGCGCAACACCTGTGAACGCCACTGCTATTGCAGCCCCCTGAACTGCCTTCAGCTTTTCACCGAGAAACATCCACGAGAAGAGAATTACGAAGAACGGGCTGAGTTTGTTGATGGTTACTGTGTTTGAGAGAGGCAGGTGTTCAAGTGCGTAGAAGTAAAGCACCATTCCAATGGTGCCCAGAGCGCTTCTCAAAAAAAGCAGTCGGGGTTTTCCTGAGATAAGGGATTCCTTCCGTTTCAGCAGCAGAACAAGGGTTACTGCAGCTGCCACAAAACCCCTTGCCACAAGTTTGGTGCCGGTATTCACACCTGCGCCGGCAGGAACCAGTTGTACAGCCAGCGGCACCAGCGAGAGAAAGAAAGCCGCTGAAATCATCAGCAGTGCCGCTTTTGTGCCGCTTCTCATCAGGTTACCTCCGTCAGTTTGAACTCTCTGCTGCCGAGCCCTATGGCTTCACCTATCTCAAGCTGCAGCTCACCGTTTCTCTCCGGTCTCTTGTGTCTGAACTTGTCGCGTCCTGCCGGCGCATTGTCTCCAATGGGTTCCGCTGCAGTTACCATATTCAGGCATGCCTGATCCAGAGCCACCGGATCAGATGAGACTGCAACTCCTATATCATTCACCATTGGAGGCCCCTCGTTCTTCATGCAGTCGCAGTCAGGAGAGACTTTGGTAACAAAGTTGACATACAACGGAATATCCACAGCCATAGAGGCGCCAAGCGCGTATTCAGTCATTCTTCTCATGAATGTATCAGCTTCCTGATCCCACCTTATGCCTATTGCCTGAACAGGACACGCCTGGAGGCATTCACCGCAGCCTGTACATTGTTCCCTGCTGATAAGAGCCGAACTTTGATGCATTGCTATCGCATCTGAACCGCACACCTGAATGCAGTCGCCGCAGGCTATGCATTTCTTTTCCTTTACCGATGGCGTAACAGTAGAGTGCTGATACAGTTTTCCTGCCTTTGAGGCCCACCCCATTCCCAGATGCTTAACAGCCCCTCCGAAGCCTGCCAGAAGGTGGCCCTTGAAATGACTGACAACTACCGCTTTTCCTGTTCTTGACAGGGCGCCAGCAACTCTGGCCACCCTTGTTGTACAGAGTTCAGGCAGTTCTATCCGGTACTCCTCTGTACCTGTAAGGCCGTCTGCAACTATGAAAGGCGGAAAGTCAGGCATTCCGAATCCGTGTTCCCCGGCAAGAATTGTGTAATCAGGGGCTGTCATTCGTCTGCCTCCGTAGAGAACAGTTGTGTCTGTCATATATGTTCTTCTGAACGGCAGCTTCAGAGAATCAATGACCATCTTCATCATTGCAGGTGAGACGAATGAAGAGTTTCCCTCCTCGCCGGGATGAAACTTTACAGCTATAAGCTCTCTGCTTTCAAGGGGAGAAATTGGCGTAAAGGGTTTCAGCAGATTCTCAAAACCCCCAGGGGTCATTCTGTTTGCCGGCAGAAATCTCACTGTACTCATCTGCGCCTCCATTCAGCAGGCAATATAAGCCAGGGCGCCTCTTCCTTGCACAACGGAGATCTTTAAAATATTCTTCACCTATGAGCAGTTCAGTATGGATAGAGCTGAATTCCGGTAATCCGGAGCATAATCTGTCTGCTATCAGAAGCGGACACAGTTTCAAAGGCATTCACTGCGCAGTGGTCAAGAGCAATGCTTACGGTCACGGTGTCAGGGAGATGGCAGGTCTTATACCTTCTGCAGACTGGCTTGCAGTCAATTCCATTGACGAAGGCCTTGAACTGAGGGCTTTAGGTGAAAAGAGGCCGGTGCTTCTTCTCGGGCATGTTCCACTTGAAAGGCTCACTGAAGCCAGAGACGCCTGCCTCAGGTTCATTCTCTGCAATTCTGAAACCCTGAAGGAAATTTCCAGAATACCAGTGAGTGAGAAGGATTTTCTGCTGCACATGAAGGTGGAAACAGGCACATGGAGGCAGGGAGTTCTTCCGGAGAACGCATGTGATCTTGCCGGAAAGGCCTGTTCAATACCAGGTGTAAAGCTTGAAGGAATCTACACCCACTTTGCCAACATAGAAGACACCCTGAACCACAGCTACGCAACAGAGCAGCTGAACACTTTTCTCAGTGTGGTAAGCAATCTCAGAAAGAAAGGCATCAATCCCCCTGTGGTTCACACTGCATGCACAGCAGCGGCTGTTCTCTTTCCTGAAACACACTTCAGCATGCTGAGAACAGGCATCGGCATGTACGGTCTCTGGCCCTCAAGGGAAACCCGTCTTTCAGCTGAGTCATCAGGTGTTCCTTTACCTGATCTCAGACCGGTTCTTGCCTGGAAAACCAGAATTGTACAGGTCAAGAATGTTCCTGAAGGAAGCTATATAGGTTACGGCGGCACCTTCAGAACAACCCGTGAAACACGGCTGGCAGTGCTTCCAGTGGGTTATGCAGATGGTTACAGCCGTTCCATAGGCAACACCGGCTGGGTTCTGATAAATGGTAAAAGGGCTTCGATTCTCGGCAGAGTCTGCATGAACCTCTGCATGGCGGATATAACCGACATTCCCAATGTCTCCCTTGAAGATGAGGTGGTTCTGCTTGGCTCTGACGGTTCGGAGAAGATAAGTGCTGAACTGATGGCCCGGTGGGCTGGAACAATAAATTACGAAGTTGTAACCGGAATCAGCCCTTTGCTGCCCAGGAAGGTCAGGTAGCGATGTTCATTGAAGTTGTAGGAGCAAGCGGTTCAAAAAACTCTGTGAACAGGGTAATCTGCATGAGGCTGGGCGAAAATGTGCTTATTGATGCAGGAAGCGCTTCCTTCATTCCTCCGGAACAGCTCAATGAAGTTAACACCATTCTTCTTACTCACGCCCACCTGGATCACATTCTTGACCTGGGCTTTATACTGGACTCAATGGTTCACACAAGAGAAACACCCCTTGTTGTCACAGGAAGCGAAGCCTGTCTGTCAATAGTGCGAGAGCACTACATGAACGGGCTTATCTGGCCTGACTTTTCAAGGATCAGGAAGAAGGGAAATCCCCTTCTGGAGTACTGCGCAATTGAAGACGAAACCTGGACAGTCCTGGAGCCCGGGCTGGAGTGCATGTCCATTCCAGTAAATCATTCTGCAGGGGCAAGGGGATTTCTGTTCAGATCAGAGGGGAAAATACTGGTCTATTCAGGGGATACCGGCCCTACCGAATTCCTCTGGCAGAGAGCCAGGGAAGAAGGCTGCCCTGAGGCAGTGGTAATAGAAGTTTCTTTTCCGGACTCAATGCGGAATATCGCAATGGCTTCCGATCATCTCTGCCCTTCAACGGCTGCAGATGAACTGAGAAAGCTCGGATGCTGTGATATCCCTGTTTATCTCTTTCACATGAAACCCTGGTTCAGGGATGTTATAGAGAAGGAAACAGCATCACTTCAAGGCAATCCGGTAGCCATTCTGAGACAGGGATACAGAATACTCTTCGGAAATACCTGACCTGAATAGATGCTGACCTTTCCCTCAAATACCTGTTTACATAGGATTACCCTCTGCTCTGGATTGTAAGATAGAGCGATGCCTGGAATATGGACTTGAGAGCAGACACCAGCAGAGCCACTATAAGCACCCACATAACTCCCGCCACCATGGCTGCAATGCTGGCTGCTCCGGTAAAATAGACAAAAAGAAAAGCAGGAATGGATGCCATTACTCCTATGAGGCCGAAGCTGACTCCTGCAACAAGCTGGTGCCCCCAATTGCTCTTGACATCATTCCAGGCACTCCTGAGAGCAGTGAAGGGATTAATTCTGTCAATGACCATTCTGGGGGCAACAAAGAATGAGGCCATTGTCCAGAGAGTTCCAAGAGATCCTGTTACAAAACTTCTTCTGTTCCTGCCCTTGAGCATTCTCAGCAGCAGACCGACAGTTGCTTCAATAATTGCCCATAGAGCTATGTAACCAATTACTGCAAAAGCAGCGCTGAAACCGTCACCGAGAGAGGGATCGCCACCGGACATCCTTATCTCCGCACAGGCAATAACTGCGCAATTGAAAAAAGTTATAAGAAAGTAATTCAGAAAGTAGAAGAGAAAGGCGCCTGCTATAAATGCCGTCTGATTGGTGTTGTACAAGTGCTCAACACCTTTGTCAGCCATTGAGAGCGGAACGAAGAAACTCACGCATACAATAAGGCAGAGAATACCTGACAGTGTTGGAAAAATAAGCAGCTCCTTGTCTGCCATGAGGACAGTCCAGCTTTTTCTGATTGCGTCAAAAGTGCCTGTGAAAACATTTATCATTTTTTTCTCCGTTCCATTGCCTGAACTGCGTTTCTCCGGTATTTTCCACCTATGAAAGAAACCAGAACATTACTCAGGGAAAATCTACCGGGCAACAGGATTTGTCTTCTCTCGCACTGTGCCGCCGTGGATTCTCGCTACAATTCAACGCTGAAGATAATACATGAATGGGGAGTTCTCCACTCTGTTCTGGGTCCCCAGCACGGTTATTACGGAGAGACCCAGGACAACATGATTGAGTGGGAGGGGTATGCCCATTCAAGGTACGGTGTTCCGGTTTACAGCCTTTACGGCAGAACCAGAGTTCCCACTGAAAAAATGCTTCAGGGTGCAGACAGTGTGCTGATAGATTTGGTGGATGTAGGAACCCGTTACTACACATTCATCTACTCCATGGCTCTTACAATGAGGAAATGCAGTGAACTTGGAATACCGGTTGCAGTGATAGACAGGCCCAATCCCATAGGTACCGAATTAGTGGAAGGTCCTGTACTTGATACTCAGTTCTCTTCCTTTGTAGGAATGTATCCCATTCCAGTCAGGCACGGTCTCACCATCGGTGAGCTTGCTGTTCTCTTCGCTGAAATGGATTCCATTGAAGCCCCTGCAATCCTCACGATGGAGGAGCCTCCTGAATGGGTTATGCCTTCACCTAACATGCCCACAGCAGACACAGCGCTGGTCTATCCCGGCATGTGTCTTCTTGAGGCAACCAATCTTTCAGAGGGCAGAGGAACCACAAGACCTTTTGAAATCTTCGGAGCGCCCTGGATAGAACCCTGGCAGCTCTGCGATGCTCTGAACGGATCAGAGTTCATGAAAGGAGCAGTGCTTCAGCCGCACTTTTTCATTCCCACCTTCAACAAGCACAAGGGAGTCAGGTGCGGCGGAGCGATGATTCATGTATCAGACAGAGACCTGTACAGGCCTTTCCTTGCCGGTCTTGGAATACTTCTCCACTGTTTCAGCCTGAAGGAAACTAGGTGGCTTGATCCTCCGTACGAGTACGAGTTCAGAAAGATGCCTGTGGATATACTGGCAGGAGGCACCCATGTGAGGCATGCTGTGAATCAGAGGGATGCCCTCTCTCTTCAGCAGCTCTCCATAACCCCTGAATCCTGGAAACCTCTCGGTAAAAGCTTTATCTGAGTGTATATTCCATCGTTATTCCGTAAAGAGAGGTTCATACTTTGAAAATAGCATTTCTGTCAGATGTACATGGAAACATGCCTGCCCTTCAGGAGGCGCTTAAACTCATTGAGGAATCAGGCGCATACCTGACCGTTTTCCTTGGCGACGCTGTTCACTACGGCCCTTCACCTGAAGCTGCGGTGAAGCTGCTTATGGAAAGCGATGTGGAATGCTTGCAGGGTAACTGCGACAGGGCTGCAGCCAGAGGGCGAAAAAACACAGGCGAGAATTACGACAACTCACACTGGAGGAACATTGCATCGGACTTTTTTCAGTGGACCTGCCAGGCACTTTCCAAAGAATCAAAGAAGTGGCTTAAATCACTGCCGGAAGAGCTGAGGTTTCAGTTGGACAAAACCACAATACTCTGCGTACACGGCATTCCAGGGAGGCAGAACGGCATGCTGCCGGCAAATGCAGCTGCAGAGATATATGACGGCATTCTCACCAGAGCAGGCGCTGACATTGTAGTCTGCGGAATGACCCATACCCCTGCAGTAATAAGAAGACCATCCGGACTTATTCTCAATCCAGGCTCAGTAGGTGGTGGAACACTCCCTGCTGGGGGCACATTCATGATTCTCAGCTTTCCTGATAAAGGCTTCCCTGAGGTTGAAACTGTTCAGTTCTCCTATTCCACAGAAGAACTCAGAAAACAGTACACAAAAGCAGGAAGAGGCGAACTCTTCCTCAGGTGTGCTGAACTTGGTCGTGACCAGCGGGGAAACTGGCATACAGACAAGCCTGAATGGCGACAGAAGTGGGCAGACTTCTCATTGTAAAGCTAATCAGCAGCCACTAATCCGGCATTGAAGATCCCCAGGTATGTTCTGCTCCTGACCGCCTGACTCCAGTTGTTTTGCCATTACCGTTGCTGCAGTTGCTCCTGTGAAGTTACACAATATTCAGGGAATATGTTCAAGTCTTTTCTTAATAAACTCCACCATAGATGCAGGCATTCTGTATTCAGCAGTTTCCTGAGTGCAGAAAAAGCTGCCCTGGCCGGTAATCTACTTGATGTAGCCCAGATCCCTGAGTTTCATCTCTTGCAGTGAATCGATACTTATTACATTTGGTGTGCCCAGTGGAGGCCATGCCCAATAGTCCAGCAACTGACTGAAAAGCTCTGTATCAGTATCCAGCATTATCATTTCTTCCGGATTGAACGCGATGCGGCTCTGGCAGTCCGCTGAAAATTGTTGTCTTTCCTGAAGGGGTTCAGAAGCCTGCGTCTGACAGCAGGCGCATCTTATTTCGGTTTCAGCAAGACTGTCAATGTTTGGTGTGGTTTTCCGTGGTAGCAGCTCATGTGATTTTCGTTTACTGTGTCAATGACCATAAGCAGAATTTCAGGTTTTTCATCAGCAGTTTCGCAGAAGAGCAGCATCAGAATTGCCGTCACCGGTTTTCAAAGCAATATCTGTTTCCTTTCAGGAGTTTTACAGAGTGGTATTATTCTACAGGAATAACAGTGGAGGTGCTGATCAGCCATCAGACCTGACTCCCAGTATTGAGATACCCCAGTTTCGCCACAGGTGTGGTTTGCGCACCACTGAGATGAAACTGCTCCACCTTTCGTTTTCTGAATTTCTTATCATCATCTCATTTTCCATATCCATATACCCGTTTGATGAAACAGGTATGAAACCTTCAGGCAGTTCACCAAACGATACACAGTACATAGAGTTTAAAGGAGAAGCTCTATGATAAAAGGGGCTGACATATGGAACAAGAGGATAGAATACCGGATCAATTTCATCGTAATAGTCTGGAGTGCACGGGCCGATGTTGAGAACAGTAACAGTTCCCGGCGGATGATCAGAAAGCTCACGAAGAGTTGTCAGTATGCTGCCTGCACTGGACATATTCAGAAGTGTTTCTCCAAGCTGTGTGACTGAAAGCAAAAGCGGAACCAGAAGCAGAACATGAAATTTTCTTTGATCAGCAATTCTCAGAAACCCGATTGCTGAAATTACCGCAAAAAATGCTGAGACAGGTATGAGATATCTTGACTGATAATTTGTGTTTCTGCAAACCGTTAGAACAAAGGGCATAAGTCCCGCAAAGACAAGAAGAATCGTCTTTCCACCTGCCGGTTGCCTTTGTCTGAAAAGCATACCGAGAAAAACCAGTATTCCAGCAAAGCCAAGGGGGCCTGGAAAAGCAATAACCAAGTATGCAAGGGAGATCAGCAGATTCCACAATAAACCTGGTATGCTGCCGACAGGATTCTCTCTCTGCGTGTGATAGCTGTTGATCTGTTCAAGCATTATGTCGAAATGATTGAAATACTGCGGAAAAAAAGCATAGATCACAGCAATGGCAGTAATCACAGCAACAGCATTACCTGCCCACACTTTCCACTTGCCCTTGACAATATCCAGTATAAGAAAAAGAACAGTCCATACACAAAAAAGAATTGTAACAGTTGTCACCAGCCCGGTGAACGGAACAGCATCCCTTACAGACATCAGAACAGGTATCAGACATGCTGTGGTCAGCAGTCCCCATCGCCAGGTTTTTGCTCCTGATTCTCCTGAAAACTTATCTGGAAGAATGAGAAAGAAAGGTATGGCCAGCAGAAATCCGACAGGTCTGAATCCGGTCATTAAACCGATAGAGAAACCTGCGAGTAATTCTGCAGAGTAATACTTCGTGTGCGGTTTCAGTGCCGCATACATCAGAAGAGCAAGAGAGAGAAGCAATCCAGGTTCAGGAACAACTTCCAGAGATTCCCTGAGAAGAACCGTTGATGAAAGCATTACCATGAGAGTTGTCAGTATGCTTCTTTTTCTCGTTTGCCCAGTCACGATCAGATTTACGCAGCACCCGCATAACCACATTGTGCCAAACACATAAAGCAACTGAGTCAGACGAAGAGCAACCGGCGCATCAGGACCAAGTCCGGATACGAGAAATCTTTCGAGAATATATGGATTGATCAGACCGTACAGCATGAATGTAGTTGAATGATGACCAGTCAGATACAGTTTTGCTCCTGCTCCAAAAGTAAAGATCGAATCAAGATACAGAGGGCTTGATTCGGCGTAAATCCCGTTTGCTATCCATGGCAATAGCAAAAGAGCGATAACAAGGTAGTAAGACCATTTGAAGCGCTTTTCCATAAGTCTCCAAACCATATGATTCTAATTCAAAACGGTGAATTTACCTGACAAGCTCGAGTCAGCCACAACAAAGTAAATACCTGCTCTTTCTGCTGCCGGTACCTGAATCTCCGTGTTGTTTGAATCTATGTCTTCTGAATAAACTATTCTTCCATACAAGTCATACACAACAATCTGGTGACTGTCTCGATCAGATTGGTTCGAAAGCTGTATTCTTAATGCTTCTCCTGCTCTTATCGGATTTGTATTGAAAATGAGGGATGGAGTAATTTCAGTTGTGAAGTTCTCCTGTGAAGAAACCTCAACAAACCATTCAACATACCTATTGTTGTCAGGATAACTGAGTGAAACGAGGAAAGGAAGTGTTGTACAGTAGTAGTCAGATGGTATACTGTTGCACATTGAGTATCTTAAAAGGTGTTGAGAAGCAGGTGAAAAAACAGCAGTAGTAGGCGAATCATCTAGCCCCGTGTGTTCAGTAAAGCTGTAAGTATTACGGTTGCTATTAGTAGAACTGTCTGAACCAACGACTCTGATCTGATAGACTGAAGGTGAGTTAGAAGCAGATTTAAACTCATAGCAGATTACAGGTTTTTCTGAAGAACCTATATTTGTTCGAGCAACACAGTAGTGATTCATCAATAGTGTTGCCTGATTAGAGATTGCAATAAGGAGGGAGTCAGCTCTGTCTCCATTCGCTCCATCCCACCAGTACTCATAATTTAAGTAGTCTTGAAATACTCTTCCTGTGATATCGTCAATGTCCAAGTCAAACAAGACAAAGTTAGTGTTTCCGCCATAAGCAACTTCTACATTGCTTGTAAGTTGATGTATGCAATGATGATATACATTATGGTATTCTTGCGATGAAAACTGATTCCAGTAAGGAGTTGTTGCTCCTTCAAGAATACAAACAGTACCGTCAAAGCCCGCTTCAGTTAGAAGCTGGTTATATAAGTCCGTACGATTGTGGAAGTACATAGAGCGCCATCTATGCTCATAAGGCTCATAATACCCAGGTTTCCATAAGTCAGCTCCTGGATATCCAGGATCATTCCACAAAGTGAACTGGTGCCAGTCTATTCCATCAGGTTCAATGCCAATATCATTAAATTTATCAAAGACGATATCCATGTATTCTATAAGTTCTGCTTCAGTATCGATGCCAATGCAGGTTTGAGTAGCACCCCATTCTCCATAAGGTTCGCCCATCAGACCAAAAGGTATAAAAGACTCGTCGCATAAGCTGTTTAATATTGATTTGCAATTGCAATAATGCTGAACTAGAAGATCAATCTCCATTTGAGCCGGAGTAACATCATTACCATACACATCAAGTGCTGCCCAGAAAAGGTCAGACTCTTGAATAAGAGAATAGTTTTTCACTCCATCACTTGGATCAAGTGAAGAATACTGTGTTAGAAGTCCACCAATTTTATATCTATCAATCATTAAAGTAAGCCAATTATAGTATTCTGAAAAATAATCCCAGTCAACAAATCTGTTACGAGATTTTATCGGATAGCTTTTGGGAAAAGTAGCTTGATCTACTCTTATTATTGGGATAATATTATTTGATAAAGCTGAGTAAAGAAGACTATCGGAATTATGCCAATAGTAATGATTGGGGACTATTGATTCAGACATGTAAACATGGATAGATTGCGAAGATAAATTACTATTATTCAATACATCGAACATCTCATCATACTCGTAATATAGTGTCCCATAGTTTAGGTTTCCAAAGCTTAAAGGCACATTTGTTGGCGTTCCTATAAGTGATAATAACATTGGTATGATTTGGATTTGATATAGCATATTATAGTCCTTTTCCTTTATGTTCATAGACTATATTATTTTCAGTTGTAATGCATATTAGATCATTTTCATTAGAAACAAAATATTCTATAGACACTGAATCTCCAGAAAAAGTAGAAATATCTCGAGCTAGAGAGACTATGGAAGATCTTCTGTTAAAATGATATTGTGTATTTGATAACTCTATTCCATTAACCATAATTGAACATATTGACTGAATCGGATTACCTGAGTTCAAAAGAAATGCCTGATTATTCGCAGTCTGACTGAATTGTTCAACAACTCGAGTTTCGGTACTCCTGTCGAGATCAGCAAGAATAACATTAGTTGTTGCACAATTGTAATCACTCTGCCACTCTATTGAGATAGAAGGTTCAGGGTCAGCCCAGTCACTAACGCTACATATATAGTCGGCACCGAATAGTATTCCGTTAGAATTTGGATCACTTATCCCAGTTGCCCCAACGACTAGATCAACACCTCCATCGTTTTCTCCGAAATCCGCTACATCAATAAATCGAATTCTGTAGAGAGGATCAAATACTTCCCACTCATTCAGATAAACTTGAGCTTCTTGGATAAGCTCAATCTCAAATGAATTATATGTGTAAAAAGGAGGGGAACTCATATCATCTGAAGAAAAAAGTATAGATAGAAATCTATCTGTATTGCCAGCAATATCCAGAAGACCATCTCCATTCAAGTCAATGCAATGATAGAAGTTTTCTCCGGCAAGAGCAGCTTGAGAGAATGAAGATGCATCCCACAGTGGCTTCGGTAAATTGTTGCTGAGGAAATCTGCAGCGTTGAACAAAATGCAATATGATTTTCTTGCATGTTTGTCAGAATAGTAAGCCCAGGATGTAACAAGATGATAACCTGGTTGAGCTGTTACACTAGAGCACAAGGGAACAGGCATGATAGATAGAGCAAGAGATGAATTCCAGCAGACATCAAGAAAATCATTTGGTACAGAAGAAATAGAGCCATTAATATTGTCATATACAAGAATACGGGCCTGTATATTTGCTGTTATTACTTCTACATAACCATCACAATCAATGTCAGCACAGAAAATATCAATAGTGTCTTTTGAATCTGAAGAAATCCAATATGGGGTATTGGACCATGTTATTGGGGACGACTCCCCTTGACAAATGAAGCAGTAATTATGCCCATCATAAGGCATAAGATTTACTGTACCTGCAATTATATCATCATAACCATCATTGTTCACATCTGCTATTGTTACTGATTCGAAGCCTTTCGATAGGTATGATGTCCAAATAGGTATGCTATGAAATCCTCCAGAATGGTTGTTTTGGTACACTCGAATATTACCACCATTAGGATAAGAATATTCAGCTGTTACAAGATCAAGATATCCATCAGAATCATAATCAAAAAGCTCAGCATCCATTGTAATTCCCGATGAATAGGTTTCAATCCAGTCAGGTAAAGTGTTATATGGGTAACTACTGTTCACATAAAGCAAAATTAAGGGCATAATATAACTAATCATGTCATCTCCTCGAACCCAAGAAATTTGTACATGAAAACTCCCCTTAATTATTCACCAGTTAAAGCCTTTGTCAATAGCTTTAGAAAAAGCCGGTTTTACCGTCAGCTTTTTTCTTACTGCCCACAGCTGCAAACTGCAGTTTTGCTGCTGAGATAAAACTGTTCGCGAACCATTTGTTTTACAGCGCAGATCGAAACTGTCATGAGAGCTGCCGGTCTTGAAAACTCCATCAGTGTGCAAAGGGTTTTGCTGAATGCTGTTTCGTCAAGGGTGGGAACGAATGACCAGATGATAAATGCAGAAAGTGCCGGAATCAGCAGCCTCGATCTTTTGTGGTGCATAGCGCTTATTAACAGAGGAAGAAGAAAGAGGGCGTAGTGGTCATAGGCTAAAGGTGATACCAGTGGAATCAGCCAGGTCAGAAGATCAGGAAACAATGAAGATTTCAGAACTGCTTTCACATTCTGTGTTCCTGCTGTGCGAATAAGAACAGACAGGAACGCAAGAAGAGTTCCGGCAAAGCTGATGTTCAGTACTGTTCTGATTCTTTCAGCCCTTGCAATTCGTTCTTGCCGAATACCGCGAGCTTCCCTTATGTATCCTGCTGAAGCACTGTTAACTGCGCGGCTGATGTTTGCCAGCAGGCTTCTGTTTCCTGCCATTGAAAAGTCCCAATGAGAAGTATTCCGAAGGGAATTCAGATAGTCTTCCCAGGGACCAGCGCCTGTAAACAACACTGAGCAGACAAGAATTGCAGTTACCGCTGCAAGCAGAATAATCAGCTTTTTTCTGCCGATGGTTACAGCAGGCAGCATAAGCGCAGGTTTTATAAAGAAAAGCAGTGAGAAGGAAACAGCTTCTGCTGAACTCCTTCTGTGAAAGTAAAGGGCCACTGAAAGAAGAAGAAAAACAGGGGCTGTGGCCTGACCCCAGTAAACTGATGCTCTGAAAGGGCCGATAAATATCAGCGGAATACCTGTGCACAGAAGGAGAATGATTGTTTTCCTTTTGGAGCCGTTTCTAAGGAAAAGAAGAAGCAGCCCTGCCCAGAATGAAACATGAATTATTAAAAACCATATCCTCCTCACTGTGGAAATGCCAAGATATCTAACTGCTGAGAAGGGAATGGCAAAGGCAGGGGAATATATGAAGGGAAGCGGTTCAGGGTTCTCCAGTCCGTACCTGGACAGCATTTGCATTGCTGTATCCTCATCGTAGAGATTTCTTTTCTCCGCTAATGCGCATCCTGCTCCAAGGTAGGCCTGAAAGTCGCCTGGCCAGGCAGGTATGTATGTCCTGCTGAACAGGTATCCGAAAAAGAGCAGAAGAACCGGAAAGAAAAGCATAGCGGCATGCCGGTTATTCTTCAAGCTGTAAGCGTCAGACCGCATGATTGCGCCATATCCAGCAGAAGGTATTCAACAGAGAACAGGTAAGGAAAGGAATAGCAAGTTTCCTTTCAGGTCTGCAGCTTTTGAAGTATGCGTAAACCACTGTCAGATTACCTGTATAGCCAATGATGGCGAACAAATTCCAGTCATTGAAAACTCCCAGAGACGCTTTCCAGCCCAGCAAAAGCAGAAAGAGAACTCCAGTTGCCGAGGTGAGGAACTGAATATCCGGTTTTCTGAGAGCTTTTTCGGAAAGAAGGTAGAGCGGCAGAACGGACACCAGGGGAAAGAGTAGAAGCGTAAGGTTAGCTATTTCGGTGTAGTAGGCTCTGGAAAGGGGAGGAAGAACTGATTGAATATTTCCGCCGTGAGCTGAAGCATGGCTGTATTTCCACAGGTTTTCCATTGGAAGAACACCTGCAAGGTCCAGAACCGTCATGCAGATTACTGTTAGAATAACAGGCATTGCTGAAGAAAGAAGCAGATGCAAAGGTTCTTTTCTGAACCGTAAGAATGATAGAAGAATGTGCGCCGGAAGCAGAAAACCCGCTTCAAGATGCAAACACATTCCAATACCCAGAAGAATTGATGGAAGAAGGGATCGGCCTCCTTCAATGATAAGGTTAACTGATGAGGTCAGATACCACATCAGAGAAAAGGCAAGTATCGTATAGTTCTCAACATCTCCGTAAAAGAGCTGCAGATAGCCACTGCCGGTTACAAGGAGCAGAAAAAGCAGCTGATTGTTTCTTATGTGCTTTCGGGTAAAACCTGCAAGAACATGAAAGAAGGCCACTCCTGCCGCTGCTGATACAATATGGTATGATGCTGCGGCGGTACACTCTGTGAACAGATTGAAGAGCCTCCAGACAAAAAAATGCAGCACCAGTTCCAGCATCTCATCGTGAACGGCATGAACAACTTCAGCTGTTTCAAACTTCTCTTCCAGTGCGAGACCGTCCTGGTTAAAATGATTGCTGTGAAGCATCAGCATCATGGCAAAAAGCAGCAGATATCCTGTGTAACAGATGGGGTTTTTCTTAAGTATCAGGCAGCAGCCGGCGATATATCCCAGTACAGCCGCCAGAACCATGGGAACAGCTTTTGCTGTTAAGCACTCTGCAATGCTTTCTGTAAAGAGGAAAAGGGAAGAAGCTGTGCCTTTAAGCAGAAAAAAAACCGACAGTGAAACAAGAACCGGCAATGCAGACCAGGCAGCAATCTGCAGAATCTTTTTCAAGCCACACCCCATGACAGACATAAAAGTAATAAAAGAAACTGCTTAACTGAATTCCTATTCTAACATCTGAATTCACAAAGAACAAGAATTCCACGATAAGCAGAGGCTTATGTGAACTAAATATAGAATTAAGCCCCGACTATTGAATAATTTAATCGCAGCTCTTTATCTCAGATAATTCTGGTTATCAGCTTGCCCTGTGAAAACCTGCTCTGTCAGTCCAGCATTCCTGACTGTTTCAGGCTGAGTACATCGTTTTCAGTAACAATGAAGTGGTCCAGTACACGAAAGTCCATATCATTACCCAGCCTTGTGAGCTTTTTGGTAAGGGCGATGTCCTCCCTGCTGGGTTCCAGTTTTCCTCCAGGGTGGTTGTGAACCAGTATTACCCCTGATGCGCTGTGAGCTATGACCTTTTCCACAAGGTTTCTCGGGTAGACCTGTGTTCTGTTCACCGTTCCGAACTCCAGATCAACCTCAGCTATAAGTTCATTGGCAGAGTTTAGAAGAAGGGCGCAGAACCTTTCCCTGCGCTGTGTGCCCAGCTTCTTTTTCAGGTATTCGGTTACCTGTTCAGGGCTTGTTATTGCCAGGCGTTCAGCAGGGGTTTCCGCTCTTGCAGAAATGGCATTGATAAGCGAGAGGAGCACCGCGGTACTGTCACCGGCTCCCTGAACGGTTTTCAGGCTGTCAGGAGGCTGCTTCAAAATGTTTGACAGGGAGCCGAACTCTTTCAGCAGCTTTTCCGAGAGTTTTCTGGTGTCCTGTCTGGGTATGGCGAATGTAAGGAGAAGTTCAAGGGCTTCACGGTCTGTGAAGCCCTTGATTCCTGCTCTCAGAAACCTTTCTCTGAGTCGATTCCTGTGACCTTCCACTATTTCTCCAGATAGACTGTTGTTGAAGGGAAGGCAAATTCCAGACCAAGATTCTCAACAGTGTGCATGATCTTTATATTGACATCCTGTCTCGACTGGAGGAATCTGGTGTATTCCACGGTTCTGATAAAAAAAGCCATCTCAACATTAAGGGAGGAGTCGCCGAAAGTGGTGAAGTGCACATTAGAACCCTGGTGTTCAACCATCTCGTCATCCACAAGCATCTGTCTCAGATCTTCAACCAGCTTTGCCATCTGTTCCGCAGTTGCATCATAGGTTACTCCAATTGTAATGGCGCATCTGCGCATAGGCCTCTTTGAGAGATTGTCTATTGTTGAGTCAACTATTTCCTTGTTGGGGATGCTCACAAGGGTCTTGCCTATGGTTCTTATTCTGGTAGAACGAAGTCCCACTTCTTCAACAGTGCCGCTTACTCCGCCTACCTGAACAAAGTCTCCCACCATGAACGGCCTGTCAAGGAAAAGTGTGATGGAAGCGAAAATTCCTGCCAGTGAGTCCTGGGCTGCAAAGGCAAACGCGAGGCCTCCGATACCCAGACCTGCTATTATTCCGGTTACCGGATATCCCTTGAGCTGCATGAAAAAAACCACTGCAATAGCTGCAATTGCAACCTTTGCCAGTTTTCTCAGAACCGGAATAAGCTGATCATCAAGCTTGGATTCAGTTTCTCCTGCAAGGTTCAGCATCTGAATAGAAACATCGTCTATGAGCACATAGATGACCCTGATTACCGTAAAGGTGAGCAGTACCTGTATGATGTTAAGAGCAACAAGGTTAACTGTTCCGTGGAGGTTCAGAACCAGAACTGAGAAATACATTCCTGTGAAAACAGCCAGAAAGGCCATCGGCCCTGCCAGTCCGTCAAGGAGTACTGTAAGGAAGTTTTCGGTTCTTTTTCTCGGTTTTCGAAGAACCAGCACCACCAGTTTTCTCAGGGCAAGTGAAACGATAAGTCCAAGGATGAAAAGCCCTATTCTGCCAACAGGTATATCACCGGGAGCGTAGTATAGTATTGAGTTGTAGAACTGCATCGTATTCCTTCCGGAAGTCTTTGTAGGTTTGCTGGAACTCTGTTCTTCCAGAGCCATGGTGTCAATAGCTGGTTGACGAACAGTTTCCTGTTGGTCATTATCGCATTCAACTATTCAAGGGGAGGTAAAGTGAGTCCCAGAATGGAGAAGTACGGGAACTGGTTTTTGCAGCTGGCTTTGGCACTGCTGATATTTTTCGGCTTTCTCAGACCATATGTGATTGAAGCGTACAGAATCCCTACTCCCAGCATGTCTCCAACGCTTCCTGTAGGAGACCATCTGCTGGTACTCAAGGCGGAAAACGGTCAGCAGATACCCTTTTCCGACAGAATGCCTCCTCTGATTCACAACTTCAGAGGCGATTACCGTTGGCTTCTCATGCCTGCAACAGGCTCGGTTGAACCAGGCGAGAGCATAGTGTTCCGGTATCCTGCCAATGAAGAAGTTACCTTCATAAAGAGGGTCATTGCCCTTGAAGGTGATTCGGTAAGGGTAAGCGGAGATACGCTTTTCGTCAACGGTGTTCCTTCTGAATGGGGGCTTGCGCATCAGGATTATCTGAATCCCAGCATTATTGATGATCAGTGGCCTGGCGGTTCAGTGGAGTATCTCTATTCAAATGTCCATGTGGCCGACCTGGCCTATGCGGAGATACAGAACGGTATGCGTCGTGATCCTGAAGGCAACTGGATCTATGTGGTTCCTGAGAATCATGTATTCATGATGGGCGACAACAGAGACCATTCCAGCGACAGCAGAATCTGGGGTCCCCTGAACCTTCAGCTTGTTAAAGGACAGGCTGTTGTTACATACTGGTCATGGCAGCCCGGCTCAGGGTTGCCCAAGCTGGGAAGGATTGCCCGACTTGTACGCTGATTCTTCCATTTCGCTGCCGTATTCAAGCAGTTTCTTCGACAATGTTCCAGTTCATTTCCTGAACCTGGATGCTCTTATCAGAGGAGGCACTGAGCTCAGGGACTTCAGAAAAGACTGCTACTGGTCGGTTTCAGCAGGTTCAGGCGTATTTACCAGACTTATCTTCAGGCAGGGTAAACCATACTACATTGCAGGAAGTGACTGTCTTGATTCTGATTCGTTCCTTGCGATGATCAGAAACGACAAAAGAGAGCTTTTTCTCTCTCTGAATTTTCTTGATGACCATTCACTTGGACCTGTTATAAAGTACCTTACTGAAGAACCGGTGCTTACCGAGCTTGATAATTCCAGCGGTGAACTGGTGCAGCTTCTCAAGTCTCTCAGAAAATCCGGAGAATCAGGAATGATAAGCCTCCATGTGGAAAAAGGCATTGCCCTGATTCCTATCTGTGAAGGCAGAATATCCAGGGGTTTTCTGCCGGGAAGAACCATAGCCGGCAGAGGCCTGGTGGAGTTCCTCAAGTCTCCTGAAGGTTCCGGTATGGCAGAGTTCTTCGATGGGCCTGTGGCTGAACCTGCTGCACTTGGCATCGGTGAGATCAACCTCATCCTTCATTCGGTGAATGTCTGGCTTGAGAGCCTCGGTCCGGTCTGGCCCCAGAGCCGAAGCCTGATGCCCGGCTATGTTGAGAAGATAAGAGAGAGATATTCCTCACTGGAACCTCTTAATTATGAAATAGGGGAAGGGCTTTCACTGAGCAGCTTTATCGCAGAGAGTGACGATTTTCCCAAAGCTATGGCAACGCTGGTAAAGTCTCTCTGCAAAAAGCATCCTTCTCCTGCCACAGCCCTGAAGCTTTTCACAAGAATAAATTCAGAACGGGCAACAGCCCTTGAAGCAACAGGGCTGACCAGGCTGCTTTAAACACCTGAAGAAATGCCTGATCAGCCAATCTGACAATAGTATCAGACTGAAAAAAGGCGCATGGCTCCTGCTGCAACACTGAATCCATAACTCAGACTGATGGGCAGAAACCGGCAGTTATTCAGCATTGCCGCATCTCCCTGAGACTTCATACCCAACCACTATTCCTGTACAGTTTGAAACCTTGCCCCTGTCTTCAGGTTCTTAAAGTTGAGGAGGTTTTTTCCTCTGGCGTTATTAAGGAGTTGACAGGTTGTGAACGATGATATATAACAGTAATTGTAATCAGTGAGAAGAGATATTCAGCCCGTTTTTTAGTGGAATGTACTGTGGCATTCATTCAAGCGGCAGGAGTTGTTTTCTGCAGCAGAGAAAGGGCAGGGCGTTCTTGAAACACTATAGTCATATTCAATTAATATGTTTCTTATCTCTCTTTATAGGTTGTATCGCTCGTGAACTCCCAATGGAGGATTCTTCAGCAGCCGATTCCACTGCGATTATTTTTCAGGCTGACCTTGTTGATAGTGTGAGTATTGCCGACTCAAACGATTTTCAGGGAACCATCACTACAGAGGAACCCTGCTCTTTGCATAACGGTCACAGTTGGCGATTGCACGGACACAGCGGCGCTTTTATAGCGTGTGATACATCAGGAATTTATGTTACTGCCACTGGAGACAGCTTTTACACCGCAATAAGCGCATTCTCCTGGGAGGGAGAACCTGTCTGGTCTCTGGCCAATAGTGTGATACTCGGTGCGGATAAATACAGAAACATCGGACAGTCGCCGGCTTTTGCGATATATTCCGACGGAGAAAGCGTTAATGCTGCTTACTGGTTATACACGGCAAAGATAAGTAATGATGGAAGTGATGTTCTGGATGTTACTGAATTTACACTGGAATCCACAATTATCTCTACTCCCTATACTACCTATATGTCTCGAGGGTACTTGCCTGTAAAAGAACTTAGTGTTCAAAGGTGGTCTTTTAACAAAGGTTACCTTCCTCTTCCCATCATGTCGGTTCTGGATTCTCAGCAGGTTTCACAGTGGGATATTGCTCTGTATAATGCCGAAGAAGGATATGTTCTCAAAAGGGTTCTTCCTGACAGCAGCGCTCTGGAGCTGATTGCCCTGGAGGATATTCCCGAGTGCGGATACTTCAACACAGCGGCAGGTGACAGCACAATTCTTCTTAATCCCAACTGGCTTGATCAGATACTGGAGTTTGATGAAAGAGGTAATCTGCTTAGAATTCTCACCGGCAATCACTTTATTGCAGATGAAAACACACCCTCCCGCAGCAGGCATGTGATCAGGCACATGGAATACCTGAACAGTGATGTACTGGCAGTGTTGTACGGAACTGCCTGTTTTCCCGGCGACTCATCAGAAATCTGGTGCGTGAATATGGTTACAGGGGAATATGCTGTTCTTCCTTTTTCCAGGTCTGTATCAACTTTTTCTGCAACAGATGATGGTTATGCAGCAGCATCATCTGCTTCCGCATTCGACTCGGCAACTGAAACCGGATACGATGAAAGGATAGAGGCGGCAAAATGGGATTTAACTCTGATTCAGGAATAACACCAAATATCGTAAAGCTTTTCTTCGCTTCTCTGTGCCTGCTGATTCTCATCAGCTGCGGAAGCGGTTCACCTTCAGTTGAAGATACTTCAGCTCCTGACAGCATCTCCTTAGTTATAGAGGAATGGAAAAACTGGGCTGAAAGTTCAGATGACGGCTTATGGGAGGGGGATTCCTCACATTCACTGACAATCAGCCTGCTGAAAAGCTACGGAGGCCCTGACGATATAGATCCTCCGTTCTACTATCCTGAAGGATTAGCCGTTGCAGGAGATACTGTTTTCATCACAGACAACAACACACAGAAACTGGTGGCCATTGATGAATCCGGTGAAGTTTTATGGGAAACAGAAGGATTGGGAGAAGGCCCGGGGCATTTCACCGCAATATCTCAGGTTAATGTAAATGATCATTTCATAGCCGTGACTGATCTGGGAAATGCGCGGGTTGACTTTTTCAACCGTGCAGGTGAATGGCTGCAATCTGTTCCGGCTCTCTCTGCTTATGATGTTCATTTTCTTGATGATTCCCTTGCCGTTGTGGCTAAATACACAACTTCTGAGTGTTTTCTGGTAGTCAGTGTTACCGGAGATACATTATCCACTTTCGGTTCATGGGCAGATCATCTTGAAGGATGGCCTTCAAACAGGGACTTGCACATAGATCTGAAAGACAGTCTGCTCATAGTAACCAGTTACTATTCTGACAGAATAGAAATATATGACCTGCAGAAAGACAGCATGACAGCGGCTTTTGCGCGGGATCTGCCGTTTGAGTTCTCCGGTCCTGAGAATGATGGCGGAATGATATCACTTACGCCGGTCATATTGGATGTGTATACCGGCCCAGAGGGTATGATAAATGTTTTATACAGACCTTTTAACGAAGATAAATGCGTAGAATTTGCAATTGAAAATCTTGCTGATATCAGTGTTATAGACAGGTATAACTATGATGGGGAATACCTTGACAGTTACATAATACCGAAAAATGTAACTCAGGCAACATATGATAACGGAAAACTGTATGCCATTAATGATATTGAATCAATGCTGGATATCTACAGCATAGAATGCAATAATTAGGGTAATATAGCAGTTAAATTGCGATTCCGGGTTCAAATGAGTTACAGAAAGATAATGTGCTGCAGGATTATCAGAGGGCGTAATTCATTCTGCTGATTCAGGGTTTTGCTGTGCTGCTGACTCTGCAATTCTTTCTGAGTGCTCAGAAAACTGCTGAGATTGATTCAGTGTTGCGAAAGGCTAATTCTGCCTGTCTCTGAACATTTTCATGTTTCTGTTGGAGCCAATGAGCCAGAGCTGATCCCCTTCTTCCAGAAGGTCATCAGGGGAGGGAATCCTGTAGTCGTATGTGTTCTCGTCGGTTTTCTTGCCGATGAAGGCTATGTTGATTCCATGGGCACGCCTGATGTCAATTTCCTTTATCATTCTGCCCAGCATTGACTTCCTGGGTTCCGTAACGATGAGTTCCATGTCCGCTCTGAGTCTTACATAGTCGGTTATGCCGGAGAATGTGATTTCTCTGGCTCTGGTGAGACCCTGCTCATGCTCAGGGCGGTAGATTTTGTCGGCACCTACTGCTGCGAGAATTTTTTCTTCCCTGTCGCTGCTTGCGCGGCTGTAGACCTTTACCTGTTTTTCCTTCAGCATGGCGGTTATTACAACATTGCTGCCGAAGTCTTCTCCTATCGCCACTACCACCAGGTCACACTTGGTTACTCCGTGGCCGATCAGAAGCTGTTCACTTGTGCAGTCAAAGCAGATGGCGTTGGAAACCGAGTTCTTTATGCTTTCAACAAGTTCTTCCTTGTTGTCTATGGCCATTACCTCTGCGCCCTGGTTCTCAAGCTCTACTGCGAGGCTGCTGCCGAATGAGCCCAGACCTATCACAGCTATCCTCTTTGAAATGTTCTGCATGCCGCTTCCGCCTATCCGATGGTTATTCTGGCTTCAGGGTACTTGTACTTGGCCTTCCTTACCCTGATGGTGGCCGCTGCCAGTGTTGCAGGTGCCGTTCTTCCAACAAGCATTGTAATGATAATCACCACCTTGCCTGCCGGTGAGAGCAATCCGGTTATGCCGGTGGAAAGCCCGACAGTGCCGAAGGCGCTCATGGCTTCAAAAATATAGTCCATATCACTGAAACCCTCAGGAACTCTTTCAACAGAAAGCAGAATCATACTGCTCAGGGCGAATGCCACCATACCCAGCAGTATTACCGCTCCTGCCCGCTGAAGATCGAATATCGGTATTCTTCGTTTCCATATCTCAGGATTCTTGCTCTTTCTTAAAAGTGAGCGGATGGAGAGGAAGAGGAGCCCTATGCTTGTTGTCTTTACTCCACCGCCGGTGCCTCCAGGTGACGCTCCGATAAACATGAGAATAATGAACAGCCATTTTACCTGGGGGAGAATATTTGCAGTGGGCACAGTGTTGAATCCGGCTGTTCTTGGAGAAACAGCTTCCAGAAAACCGTTTCCCAGTTTCTCCCAGAGATTCATTCCTGCAAGGGTGTTGTTCCATTCAAAGGCAAGAAACGTTACCAGCGCTCCTGCTATGAGAATCAGGGTTATGAGAAGAACAAACCTGGCCTGTACAGGCATCGGTCTTGAACTGCCTGTTTTCATTCTGGTGAGCCACGCCCTGCCCATGGTGGTAAGAAGCATGAAGCCCAGCCCGCCGAGAATAATCAGAAAGCCGATTATCAGACCTGTTGCAGGTGAATGCTGAAACTGCTCAAGATTGGTTTCGTTGAGGCTGAAACCTGCATTGCAGAAAGCGCTTACACTGTGAAAAACCGACTGCCAGATTGTTTCCCTGGTTGACCATCCCAGTTCAGTCATCTCTGACCAGGTGTTGAAGAGGAGCAGTGCTCCAATGGATTCTATTGTAAAAGTCCATATGAGAATTGAACCCAGAATGTGTTTTATGTCACTTGCAAACTCGCTGTCCATCAGTCTGCTCAGGTTCATCGTGCCGCTCAGTCCCACATTCTGTCCCAGGGTCATTGTGAAGAAGGCTGCGAAGGTCATGAGCCCCAGGCCTCCCACCTGTATCAGCGCAAGTATCACCAGCTGACCTATTGTCGTGAAGTCGTGTTCAGTGTCAACCACAATCAGACCTGTTACACATGTCGCGCTTGTGGCGGTGAAAGCAGCGTCCAGAATGCTGATACCCTGGTCAGGTGTTGCGTTGGGGGCCATGAGCAGCACTGTTCCGACAATAATCACAAGAATGAAAGTTGCAGGAAGCAGAAGGGCCGGTGAGGATTTGCCTGTGAGTTCCATGAGAAAAGAGGATATGGACACAAAAGCCGTTGCAGAGAGGTAACCATTTACCGCGTAGCCTATTGTCCAGTTATGAAATTGGCCTGTGTGCCTGCCCTTCAGATAAAGCAGAATCACAGCAGCAAGAAAGATGACGCTCAGCACAAGCTGCCAGGGTCGCCGTCTGAAGTCTCTTCTGGAACCGGTGAATACGAACACCGCTGTGAGTGTCAGCAGAGCTGTTCCAAACAGAAGGCCCTGAATAGTGTTCTGTATAAAAGGGTCTGCCAGACCTGAGAAGTATCTCAGCAGAACAAGCACCAGAGTGAACAGTGCTCCATGTATGCTTAAAATGAGTTCAAGGGGGTTTTTCAAGGCTTTTCCCTTTCATGGCTCATCAACCATATTTGCACCACAGGAGTTTTGAGCATCAGACTGGAATAATAACAAAAAGGAGACAGTGAATGGACACCTCGCTTTACAACCGCTTCCTTGAGCTGCGGCCGCTCAATGTGCGAAAGGCTCTTTCAGGCAGCAGATGTGCCCTTGTAAGCGGAAGAGACATATCCAGAACAGCCCGTGAGAATGATGCTATTGTCATGGCCTGCAACATCAGGAATCCTCTAAGCGCCTTTGGTCTGCTGAAGGCGGCAAAGAAAGCTGACAGTTTCGTTCTTCTTGAGCTGGCCAAATCTGAAGCAGGTTACACAGGGGTTACCTACAGAAACCTGCCGTTACTGGCCATGCACTACTCAAGCATTCTCGGTGACGGAATGGTTTACTGTCTTCACATGGATCACTTTGCCATCAAGTCGCACAGTGATCTGGTGAGCGCCCTTGATGTGGTTCCAGGGGCAATTGCCAGGGGCTGGACCTCAGTGGCTGTTGATGCCTCACACAATCACGACTGGGAAAACCTGATGTACACAAGGGATCTGGCAATGCACATTCCCTCGTACATCGGTCTTGAAACAGAGGTGGGAGAGATAAGAGGCGCAGGGGTGCTGACCACAGTTGAAGAAGCCGAGTACTACATCAGCGGCCTGAACTCCTGGGGGGTCTTTCCTGATTATCTTGCGGTCAGCAACGGTTCCAAGCACGGAACCTACGATACATCCGCCGGTGAAGATGAGGGAATCGACCTGGCGAGGACAAAAGAGATTGCCGATGCCATTTCAAAATACGGTGTTACCATAGCACAGCACGGAATCAGCGGAACCCCTCTGGACAAGGTGGGAAAGTTCAGGGAGTATGGAATCAACAAGGGTAATGTTGGAACCCTCTGGCAGAACATCGTCTTCGGTCTTGAGATGGATCCTGAAAGCGGCAATGCTGTTATGGACGGCGGAAGCTATGTGAAGAGGCCTGATAAGGGTATTCCCATGGAACTATGGGAAAGGATGGTTGCAGCTGCGGACAAAGAGGGCTGGGCCAGAAACTCAGGAAACTACAAGAAGCTGAACCTGCCCTTTCACAGTGAGATAATGGCGCTTCCAGGGGAGTATCGTGAGAGAATAGTGGCAGAAACCGAAAGATGGGCACTAAGGTTCTTTGATGCCTTCGGTTCGGTGGGGCTGGGAACAAAAGTTATCGAATCTGTTGTGGCGAGAGGCGACTGGAACTCAACACCGGCGACCAGAATAGTTGCTGAAAGAGGTTGTTCCACCGCTTCAAATGCTCCAGACGGCGGAGAGGCGGATAATGACGGAGGAGACTATTCTGACTGATGACCGGAAAATTCTTTCCGGTGTAAGGGTTATTGATCCTGTCAACCGGATTGAAGGGCTCTTTGATGTGGCTGTGGAAGGCGGCACTGTGGCATCAATGGAACCTGCCTCAGGGAATGGCTCTGGTCTCTGGCTGATTCCCGGAGTGGTGGACATGCATGTTCACCTGAGAATACCAGGAGGTGAAAACTCTGAAACTCTGGAAACCGGCCTGAAAGCCGCTGTTGCCGGCGGTGTTACAAGGGTTGGAATGATGCCCAACACAACTCCTGCGCTTGATACTCCAGAGGCGGTTTCAGAGGTTACCGCCCGGGGAAACAGTCTTGGTCTTGCCCTTATACATCCGGTACCTGCGGTGACAATGGGCAGAAAGGGTATTGAATGCACCGACTTTGAGGCATTCAGCAGTATGGGCATTACCTGCTTCAGCGATGACGGCAGCCCGGTGATGAACGACAGCTCCCTTGCAGAGGCTTTTAAGAGGCTTGCCCCTCTCAACGGGGTGGTGATAGAGCATCCTGAGGTTGTTGAACTGGCTGCAGGCGGGGCGGTTAACCTTGGTGAAGCCTCAAATCTCACAGGAGCAAAGGGAATACCTGAAGAGGCAGAGTACAGGGATGTAGAACGGTGCATCAGAATCCTGGGTGAATCAGGAACAGGCTGCAGGCTGCACCTTACTCACCTTTCATCCCCTGAAAGCGTCAGGCTTGTTGCTCAGGCAGCTTCAGAAGGTCTTCCTGTTACCTGTGATGTAACTCCGCATCACATTGCCCTTGAGGAAACAGAACTGCTCAGAAAGGGCACCCTTGCAAAGATGAATCCTCCGCTGAGGTCGGAGGAGTCCCGCAGAAAGCTGGTCTCCATGGCAGCTTCCGGCATGGTCAGTGCAGTTGCAAGCGACCATGCCCCTCACCATCGCTCAAAAAAGGATTGCCTGATACAGGATGCTGCTTTCGGTATCACAGGGCTTGAAACACTTCTTCCAATTACAGTTGACAAGCTGGTGAACGGTGCTTCAATGAGCCTGATGGAAGTTGTAGCCATGCTTACTTCTGCTCCTGCTTCAGTGCTTGGAATCACTATTCCTGGAATAACTGCAGGTGAACCGGCTGAAATGGTTCTCTTTGATCCTGATGAGAAATGGACATTTACCGATTCCCTCTCCCTTTCAGGTAATTCTCCATTCCTGAACACAGAGCTGAGAGGAAAGGTGCTCAGCGTATGGAGAGGAAGAGAACTCTACAGGGAGGGACAGTTTGTGTAGGTCTCTTCTGGCAGCGGTGATAATGCTTTTCGCCGGCTGTGCGTACTACAATACATTTTACAATGCCAGAGAGAGCTACGAGGAAGCCCTTGAGTTTGCCAGGGAAAACCCTGACGACCCTGCTTCGCACGAAAAAGACCTTCTGGATACAGCTGTAGAGGGGGCAGGCCGTGTGCTTGCCAGGTATCCTGAGAGCCGGTGGGTGGATGATGCCCAGCTGCTTCTGGGAGATGCTCTTTTGCTGAGAGGGAAAAGAACCCTGGTAGGAAGCGGCACAAGCGATTTTCAGCAGGCGATGATGTCCTTTTCTTCAGTTCTTGTAATGACCGAAAGCAGGGATTTCAAAGACAGGGCAAGGCTCGGACTGGGCAGGGCGGCAATGGAACTGGAAAGGTTCAATGACGCCGCTGCAGCTCTTCAGCAGGTCTCTGCAGACGACAGAAGAAGACACGCCATGAGCAGGCTTCTTCTCTGTGAGGCTTATCTCGGGGCTGCGGAGCCTGAGATGGCCGCTGCCATCATGGACAGCCTTCACCCTGCAGGAGGCGACAGCCTTGAAGCTGAGTACTACATCACCGGAGGCAGGATACTTGCTGCTCTTGGAATGCCTGACAGCGGCGCAGTGGTGTGCCTGAAAGCTCTTGAGAGAGTTGACAGAGGTGAAGTCTACTACAGGGCTCTGGTAAGCTCTGCGGAATGCTGGATTCAGGCAGGACAGCCTGACAGAGCCTCATTTGAACTGAGCAGGCTGCTTCAGGGATACAGGTCTGACAGAGAAATGGCTGACATATCGCTGCTGAAGGGAAGAGCTGACGAGATGGCAGGCGACACCGCTGCCGCTCTCACTGCCTATCTGGATGCTGCGGAGCTTGACACATACAGGGAAACCGGCGCTGAAGCCCTTTACAGAAGAGCTGTGCTCCTTGAGCACGCTGAAAGGTTTGATGAAGCCCTTGAAACACTGGCAGATTGCTATTCACGACCGGGAGACTTCATGTGGCTCAGAATCTCTGAAAACAGACACAGGGACCTTGAACTGTACAGGAGCTACAGCGACAGCGCTCAGGTCACCTCAGGAGAAATGGCTCTGAAGCTTCGCCTCCTTGCCGCGGAGAAGAGGCTCGATCTATACGGCCCTGACAGGCAGACCCTTGAGGAATTCAGGGAGATTGCAGACGAGAATCACCTGCTTTTCAGCGCCATGGCCCAGGTGCTTCTGGCTGAGAATGGCGGCATTCCTGAAGATTCAGTTTACAATACCCTTCTTTCAGTTGCCGGAAATATTCCTGCAAGTGATCTTGCAGGGCACATAGAAGAAACCCTGGGTCTTTCACCTCATCCCCTTCACAACACAAGACCGTCAGCTGTACTTGAAGAAGCCTGGGCTCTTCTTGAAGAGAAAAAATGGGAAGAGGGCTGGTTGGCTCTGAATGATCTTCTGAACTCTCCTTTCAGCTACGAAGTTCGTGCTGAAGCGCTCTGGGCAGCGTATGTTGCTGCTGAGAGCGCCAGAATGGACGGGGGAACTGTTGACTCTTACCTTGAGGAACTCACTGAACACTATCCTGACACGCCCCAGGGAGCGGAAGCTGCCCTGAGGAGAGCCCAGGGGCTTGAGGAAGAGGAGCCTGAAGAAGAATGACCGGCATATGTGATGTGAAATGTACTGTGAAGAGCAACTCAGAGATTCTTTCAGGTGTCCGTTCAATGGTGTTCAGCTGCAGCGGGCCTCTGTCAGAGGCGGCGCCTGGGCAGTTTGTTCAGGTGGAGGTTTCTTCTGAGGTCTTTCCGGTGACCAGAAGACCATTTACTGTGAACAGCAGGGTTTCCGGAGGTCTTGAGATAGTTTATGACATTGTAGGAGCCGGCACTGCGGCAATGGCAGATATTCAGCCGGAAACTGAAGTGAAGGTTCTCGGGCCTCTGGGAAAGGGATGGGATCTCTCAGCAGGGGAGAAGTGGCTTCTGATAGGAGGAGGGCTCGGTGCAGCAGGTTTTCAGTACCTTATTGATACTGTGTGCTGTACAGGAGTGGTACTGGGAGCTTCCTCCAGTGACAGGATAGTTCCACTGAGGGGAAGCGTTGAACCTGTTCTGGCAACTGAAGACGGTTCCAGAGGGGTTAAGGGGCTTGTTACCTCTGTTCTGAGCGAAGGCTTGTTTCAGGAAGCGGATGTTATAGCGGTCTGCGGCCCTGTACCTATGATGGAAGCGGTGTGGAATGCTGTTCCCTTGAACCACAGGGCAAAAGTTCAGGTTTCCACCGAGAGCAGAATGGGGTGCGGATGGGGAGTATGTGACGGATGCTCCATTCCTGTCGCAGGAGGCGGCTACAGAAAGTGCTGCACTGAAGGTCCCGTTTTTCCAGGTTTTGACATAGACTGGAAAAGGTGGAAGGAGGCAGGGCTGTGACGGAAATCTCCCTTGTGAGAAAAATGTGGGGTCATCAGTTCAGCTCTCCGCTGATGCTTGCTTCAGGAACAGCCGGTTACGGCAGGGAACTTCTGAATTCCAGCTGTCTGAAAGGCGCAGGCGCAGTTGTTTCAAAGGCAGTTACATATGAACCCAGAGCAGGAAATCCTCCTCCCAGGGTGCAGGAAACAAAATACGGTCTTCTCAATTCCATCGGTCTTGCCAATCCCGGTGTGCATGAAGTGGTTAACCGGATACTTCCCTCTGTGAAGAATCTGCCCTGTCCTCTTCTTATTAATGTGGCAGGGGCTTCAGTTGATGAGTTCGCAGAGGTGGCAGGAGTACTGGAAACTTCTTCTGTTCCCATTGGTTACGAGATTAATGTTTCCTGCCCCAATGTCCATGCAGGCGGAGCCGCTTTCGGAGTTAATCCTGGAACAGTTGAGAAGGTTTCCAGTGCGGTGTCTGCAGTAGTATCCAGACCCTTCGCAGTTAAACTCACCCCTAACGGCGGCGACATAGTGGAAGCCGCCAAAGCTGCTGAACAGGGGGGAGCTTCTGCTGTGACTGTCTGCAACACCTTTCTTGGAATGGACATAGACTGGAAGAGCGGAAACACAGTCATTAAAAGGAAGGTTGCAGGATACACTTCCCCTGCGCTGCTTCCTCTGGTTATCGCAAGGGTCTGGCAGGTTTCCTCTGCTGTTTCCATACCTGTTATCAGTTCCGGAGGTGTCTCTGCAGGTGAGGATGTGCTGAAGCTCATGGCTGCCGGAGCTTCAATGGTTCAGGTGGGCACCAGGCTCATGAGAAGACCCTTTGCCGCCTCTGAACTTTATTCTGAAATGACTTCCCTTCTGGGGCTGTGAGAAAAGCTGCAGCTTCTGCTGTTCTTCTGGTTCTGTTTTCAGGATGCAGCCTCGTCTCTTCACCTGCGTATGTGTACAGGTCAGTTCCAGCTTCGGCAGCAATAGTATCAGGGTTTATTCAGAGAGGCGCTGCATCATGGTACGGCAGGCAGTTCCACGGCAGACCAACAGCCAGTGGAGAGACCTACGACATGAACGACATGACCTGTGCCCACAGAACTCTTCCATTCGGCACGGTGCTGCTGGTAACAAATCTTGATAACGGACTATCGGCAACTGTACGGGTCAACGACAGGGGGCCATATATTTCCGGCAGAATTATTGATCTTTCCAGAGGGGCTGCTTCTGTTCTGGGAATAATTTCTACAGGAACGGCGCAGGTTGAGCTGAAGGCGGTGGGAAATGAGTGATACCAGAATATATGTTGCCCTTACAAGCAGTTGCGGTTCTGATGCAAGGGAAATGCTGCAGCCTCTTCTTGGCTGTCCTGTGGGAGTAAAAGTGGGGCTTGAGCTTTTTTTGAGAGAAGGTCCGCCTATCGTTGAGAACCTGAAGGATATGGGTTTTCCTGTTTTTCTTGATCTGAAGTTCCATGACATACCCTACACAGTGGCAGGAGCTGTGCAGTCAGCCTGTACACTTGAACCGGACATTCTCAACATCCATGCCTCCGGAGGAATGCAGATGATGAAGGCTGCAGCAGAGGCTGTTACCGGAAAGACAAAGCTCATAGCGGTTACAGTTCTTACCAGCATGGACAGTGAGGATCTTCGGCTTCTGGGATCAGAGAGTGAGCCGCTGGAAGCAGTTGTCCGCCTTGCAGGAGCTGCGCACAGATGCGGTCTTCACGGGGTTGTCTGCTCACCTCTTGAGGCTTCAGCTGTAAGAAAAGCCACAGACGATGATTTTCTGATAGTCACTCCCGGAGTAAGACCTGCCGGTTCAGCTTCAGGAGACCAGAAGCGAATAATGACCCCCTGCGATGCCGTAAAGGCAGGGGCAACTGCACTTGTTGTAGGCAGACCCATAACCGCCGCTTCCGATCCCGGCGCCGCTGTGAAAGCCATACTTAGTGAGATAGAGCAGGCCCTTAAAGGCTGATCCATCATGCCTGAAACAACCGGCAGTACCTAAGGATGCTTCGGTTCTGAGAGATAAACTGATACCATTTGTGTTTCCCGGAGACATGGCGGTTACTATCAGAAACAGCCCTGTTTGAGGAGTGTTTGAGTAATCTCAATCTTATAGGGGGATACAATGAGGTACATTATGAGAATATCTGTGCTGCTGCTTTCTGCGTTCACGGCTTCGGGCAGCTGGATTGAGTTCAACGCAGGAGCTTCAGACGGTTCAGAACCTGTGATCAGTCATGGAGAAACAACTCAGGATAACATTCTCTTTGATGTAGAGCTGAGAGGTCTTGATTCTCAGGAGATCCTCCATGAATCAGTTGAGTATTCCAGGTATTCCGGAACACCGGGAGTTCGCATGTACTCTGAAGCAGGTTATCCGGAAGTCCCGGTTGTTACCTGCTTCGTTGCCGTTCCAGACAATGTGGCGCTTTCTCTTGAATCATCAAGATCATGCTCGGATCATCTGGAGAATACAGTGGTGTATCCGGCGCCTTGTCTTGAACTGGTCACTGAAGGCGCATCAACTTATTACAAAGAAGTGTTTCAGAAGAACTCT
>PDWJ01000556.1_pt1 | contig 89579 bp, 73 predicted proteins | sample 1430881 | NCBI WGS metagenome assembly PDWJ01 (sample SAMN01162460, study PRJNA174530) | Oral metagenome, whole genome shotgun sequencing project. | biome: Marine environment; feature: Marine mammal; material: Swab sample of the gingival sulcus; isolation source: swab sample of gingival sulcus...
CCATTTTGATTCCACATATAACTTGGAATGTATTCACCACTTTCCACAAGCTTTTTCTGTTCTTCAGAACTTAAATCATTATAGTTCCCAATTTGCTGGGCAAATTCTTCGGTGGAAAGCCCGGCACCATGTCCCTCGGCAAGAGCGATACCATAATCCTCAACATTATAGCTGCTGACACCTTTGATTTTAGTAATTTTATGCATGGAACCAGCCAGAACATCTATAAGAACACCCCAATACATATCAGGATAGCCGCTGCCCGCAAGCGTTACACCATGTTCTTTGGCCAGAGCGTCGAGTTCTTTCGTCAACAGGGGGTTGGAATTCCAGGGATATAAAGACTCTTCGCAGGTTGATATTGCATTAACACCGCTTTTTGCACAGGTTTTAAAGGCCTCCTGAATATCATTCACGGTACTCATGGTGGCAACAATACATACGCTGGGTTTTCTTTCTTTCAGAATTTCCTCAGCCTGCGCCGCATCGCTGATAGGCACACCAGAAGGGTCCATACCGAGAAATTCTCCAATGTCTTTTCCTATTAAATCAGGGTTCATATCAAAAGCTGCAACAATTTCAGCACCTTTTTCCAGCATATAGCGCATAAGATACTTACTCATTTTACCACATCCATATTGAGCTGCTTTTAATTGATTAGCCATTTTTTCATCCTCCTCAAAATATTATTAATTCGTATTATCCTACTCAATATAATAATTCGAGACAGCTACTTCTTAATAGATCAACAAGACCCTATTCTTGTCAAGTTTTATTCGGCTTATTTTTTTCGCCTTACCAAATAATTGTCATCAGACATCCTCAACCTCTCTATTATTGATAGAATAGTAACGATTACTGCCAATGAAGCCATTGAAACAGCCAGGCTGCTGGCAAAAAGATCTTTGCGGTATCTCTTCTGGTGCTGCCGTAAGTGCTGCACTGCAACTTGCAAGAGATATGAAAACAGAGGAAAAACAATTGTAGTGATACTGCCGGATACCAGTAAGCGCTATCTCAGCACCCAGCTTTTTTAAAGACCAAAAACGCCAGGCTGTCAATAGGGTATATCGACAGCCTGGCATTTGATTGTACTACACTAGGCAGCTAACTCTCTTAAACTTGCAGCAATACGATATTTAAGGGCATCACCTCCTGGAGCCTGAGCCGCTTTTGTAAAGAGCATCTTGGCAAAATCTTTTTCACCAAGTCTGCGAAAGGCACTTTTACCAAGTGCAAGGAAATCTTCAGCCCTGGAACATCTCTTTCCCCCCACCTCATGAAGGCTCTTCATGATCTCTTTCTTTGAAGTCTGCCTCTCAACTGTACTAAAAAGATTCTCAAACTGCAGTGAATCGCCGCACATATCAGCAACTTCTTTGTAGATGCTTCCTGCCCAGTCGCCATCGCCAAGATCTTCTATGATTCTCCCTGCAACAGCAAGTTTTGAGAAACGATCACTACCTGTAGCAAGAGCCTTGCTATACAGCTCTTTTGTCCAGGAGGTATCTGCTATAATCTCAGAAACTGCAGCCCCCATGCGGGTATAATCAGCAGCAGTGGTACATTCAGCTTCCATCGTTTTCAAAACCGCCTGCGCCTTCTCTTTAGACTGCAATTTTTTGGCCATCGCAGCGGCAATAGCTTTTTTGTCAACAAAGCCTGAGGCCTCCTCAAGAAGGGATGTATACACCCTCTCAGCCCAGTTTTTATCGCCAAGATCGTCTGCTATACAGGCAGCAAGACGCATACGATCATCTGGAAACTGGCAGCGTTTTTCAGCATTGGCCAGCAGTTTTCTGGCATAGGGAGCATCCTGCGTTGCCTGCATGACATCGGCAGCTATTTTACGAAGAGCACCACTCCCGGTAGCCTCAAGTTCCCGACTGATAAAGGCTTCGTACGCCTTGGGATTCTCATCACGCTTTTCCTTCTGACTTCCAATCTCTGCAAGCCATGCCTCATCTTGACCATATTGCAAAATGGCATCGGCAACCTTGATGAATTCAGCATTGGTTTTTACCGCATTTTCAGCCTGCTTTAACACCTCTATGGCACCATCAACATCCTCAATCTCATCAGCTAATTTTTGAGCGACCGACACCATTTTGGAAGCATCATTCTCAGACTCGATGGCCTTTACCAGTATAGGTGCTGCATTTTCTTTACTGCCTGTATCTTTCAGTACGGCCTCAGCCAATTTCATCTGATCTTGAAAAGTAGTAAACTTCTCAGAAGCCTTGCGATAGGCGGCCAGAACCATCTCTTGATCCTCGAGACTGGTATGGATCATTGCAGCAAGAGCCATGAGGTCTTTCCCCTCCTCTATGGTTTCACTTGCCTGGCCAAATAATTTCGCACCATATTCCTTATCTCCAGTCACAGATACTGCCGCCTGAGCAAGACCGCCAAGGGCCAATCCATCTTCAATTTTCTCTGCTGCTGATGTAAAAAGAGATGAAACAAAATCACCTTCTCCAAACAGTTCGTTTGCTGCAGTGATAATGGCAATAAAATCATTGCCATTTTTGCAGACATTCAACGCGGAAGAGAGTATATCTTTGGCCTGCTCAGGATCATTAAAATCTTTGGCCAGTCCCTTGGCAAGATCAGCAAAATCTGCCGGAGTCTTGCATTTTTCTTTTCCTTTGGCACTAATTTCAGCAGCAAGCTCCTTATCACCAAGGGAATCATTAATTTTTTGAGCAAGCTGTAAAAATTCAACAGCCTTTGAAGCCTTTTCCCCTGCAGCCTCAAACAGCTCTTTTGCCGCATCATTTTGTCCAGCTTCAGCTGCAGCAACAGCAAGCCCGATCATCTCGGATGCATCTCTGCACACATCCTTGGCCTGGTTAAAATAGTCAGCTGCCTTTTCTTCGTCACTGTAAATAATGCGAGCGCCTTTTGACAAGGCAAGGAAATCCATTGCAGTGGCTGCCCAATCAGCACCTTCCTCGTAGAGCTCTTCAGCCCATTCTTTATCATCTATATCAGTAAAAGCGCCAATTGCCACTTCCACATAATCCGGTGTTTCCTGACAATCGTCATATTTTTCTTCAAGTTCTTCACGTGTTGCCATGCTGTTTTCTCCTTTTTCTCCTTGAGTTGAAAAACATCTTTTACAGTAAGATTTGCTCATACTTTCCCAGTCAACTATTCAACAAATTTATTACAATACCAAAGATGATAAAGCTAGTCTTGCCAAATTTTTCATTTTCCTGGAATAAAAGTAATCTTTTTGCTTTTTCGTACTTTTCCCGGTTGACAGGGAAGATCAAATTGCATACATGACTATCTTAGAATTTATGGTGTGAAAATGTGTTATTAATTTAGAAATCTACAATGGGTATTCCATTAAAAGAGGCGTTTTATGGCCCGAAAAAAACTAAAAGAAATTCTTATCAACGAAAATTGGTGTAAAGGCTGCGGTATCTGCATCAAATACTGCCCAAAAGATGTTCTGGAATTGAGCAGAGGTGATAAGTCAACCGCAGTCCGTCCCGAAGACTGTATCTGCTGCAAAATGTGCGAAATCCGCTGCCCCGATCTGGCAATCGAGGTTATCTTGGAAGAGGGTGAAAAGAAATGACAGAAAATATCCGTTTTATACAGGGCAATGAAGCCTGTGTTGAAGGTGCCCTCTATGCCGGGCTGGATTTCTTCGCGGGATACCCAATAACCCCTTCAACAGAAATTGCTGAAACCGTCGCAAGAAGATTACCCGAAAGAGGCGGCAAATTCATCCAGATGGAAGATGAAATCGCCTCCATGTGTGCCATTATAGGCGCATCCTTAACCGGGAAAAAAGTTATGACAGCCACCAGCGGCCCCGGTTTTTCTCTTAAACAGGAAGCCATAGGCTATGCCTGTATGGCTGAGATCCCCTGTGTTATTGCTAACGTACAACGCGGTGGTCCTTCCACAGGAAATCCAACCCATGTCAGTCAGGGAGATATAAACCAGGCAAGATGGGGTACCCATGGCGACCACAGTATTATTGCCCTCACTGCCTCAAATCATCAGGATATTTTTTCAATCACTATTGATGCGTTTAACCTGGCAGAAACGTACAGGACCCCGGTTATCCTCCTTTTTGATGAAGTTATCGGGCATATGCGTGAGAAACTGGTAGTTCCTGAAGAGGGGGAAATTCCGGTGGTGAGCAGATTACGGACATCCGTGCGGAAAGGCGTGGACTATCACCCTTATCTGCCGCGTGAAGATGGTCGTTTGCCCATGTCCGATTTTGGCGACATACATAGATACAATGTCACAGGCCTTTTTCACGATATGTGGGGATTTCCTTCAAATGATCCGACAACGGTAAAAGAACTGCTCCGTCATCTCGTAGACAAAATAGAAAATAACGTTCATGCGATCACCCGGATCAAGGAACATTATCTTGATGATGCCGAATATGTTCTCATTTCATACGGTTCATCTGCCAGATCTGCAATTCATTATGCCAAGGAAAGAAGGAGCAAAGGTGAGAAAATTGGCGTACTGGAACTCCAGTCCATCTGGCCATTCCCGGCTGCAATTATACGAGAAAAATGTGCCAGTGCCCGTGCTGTAGTCGTGGTGGAAATGAACATGGGACAGGTGATGGCCCAGGTAAAAAGTGCGGTGGATAATCCCGAAAAGGTCTTCTTGGCAAACAGAATAGATGGCAAACTGATTCCCCCCGGTGATATCAAACAGATATTACGGGTCATTCAAGGTAGAGGAGTATAACATGGCTGTTAAAGATTATTTACGTGAACGATTTTTTCCTCACATGTGGTGTCCCGGCTGCGGCCATGGCATAATTCTCAACTCACTGCTACGTGCTGTCGAAGAGCTTGGGCTTGAGAAAAATGATATTGTTATGACATCAGGTATCGGCTGCTCTGCACGTATTTCAGGCTATGTTGATTTTCATTCCCTGCATACCCTGCACGGACGGGCCCTTGCCTTTGCAACCGGTGTCAAGCTCTCAAAACCGTCGCTCAATCTCATTGTTCCCATGGGCGATGGTGATTCTCTTGCCATCGGTGGAAATCATTTCATCCATGCCGCAAGACGTAACATAAACATCACAGCAATAGTCATGAACAATCGAATATACGGTATGACAGGCGGTCAGTTCTCACCTTTGTCAGGAACTGGAAAAAAAGCCACGACTGCCCCATTTCTCACCATTGATGAGAACTTCGATGTGGTAAAACTGGCCTCAGCTGCCGGAGCATCTTTTGTTGCCAGGTCAACAACCTACCATGCAAGAGAGGCAACTGAATATTTGAAACGCGCTATCATCCACAAGGGTTTTTCAGTCGTTGAGATTCTCTCACAGTGCCCAACCCATTATGGCAGAAAAAACAAAGAGGGTGAGGCACCTGATATGCTGGATGTCTACAATAAAAATACCGCCAAAATAGGCTCTAAATCTCTTGAAAAAAATCCTCATTTGATTCCACGGGGTATCTTTGTGGATGATAAGGATCGACCTGAGTATTGTCAGGAATACGACAAGCTGGTTGAACACGCTATGGGGAGGTCAAAATGAAACGAACAACACTGGTTTTTTCCGGTTCAGGTGGGCAGGGTGTAATTACTGCGGCGATTATTTTTGCAGAGGCAGCGGTTATCCACGAAGGCCTTAATGCAACACAATCTCAAAGCTATGGCGCTGCAGCACGGGGTGGCGCTACACGGTCAGATATTATTTTGTCTGACAGTGAAATAGATTTTCCCAATATCACCCAACCAAATATCCTGGTATGCCTGACCCAGACGGCTTATAATACATATGCCCCCATTATCAGGCCCGGGGGGACACTCATAACTGATTCCAGATACGTCACTCTGGCAAAAAAAGTTGATGCAAAACAACTGGAGCTGCCCATGTATGAAAACGTGATGGATACAATAGGTAAACCTATCGTTTTTAATATCTGTGTACTGGGAGCATTGACAGGTCTTACAGGAATACTCAAGCCTGCATCTCTTCTTAAAACCATAGCGGCTAGAGTGCCTAAAAATTTTATCCAGATGAATACCGAGGCATTTGAGATGGGCTTCGAAATGGGAGCTGATTACTCCACACAATTAGTCTAAATAACTGCCAGGTTATCTGATGCGCTCAAGAAACCCTGTAGGGGTGTTGTCTCTTCCTTTGTCTCGGACAGCACCCCTCAGATACTTCCTTTTTTTTACCAGCCTGTGTGGCAATTTTCAATAACCAGATTACCTCGATTCCTTCAGTCCCGTTTTTCTGTTTACCCGGTCATCTACTTAAAGAAGTCACTAACAATAAATGAAAAAACCTTGAATAAAAATTTTACTTTTCTCTGACAAAAGGCCAGGCCATAATACCACCTTCCATAACCTTTACATTGTTCCAACCGTTATTCTTTAAAACAAGAGCTGTTTCATACCCGCGCAATGAGATTTTACAATAACAGATAATTTCTATGTTTTTATCTTCAGGTAACTCAGCAAGACGTTTTCTGAGAGCACCCACCGGAATCAAGGTTTCGCCAATCCCCAACCGCATAGCCTCAAACTCATCAGAACTCCTGCAATCCACGATAAAGATTTTTTCACCCTTATCAATTTTTTGTTTTACTTCAAGTGCAGAAACACCATCAATCCTGCCCTTTATCTTGTTCTGCAGGACATGTGCAGTAGCGATAAAATGATCAATAACCAGAGAAAATGGCGGTGCATAAGGAAGATCGACATTAACAAGATCCTCAACAGTCATCTTCCCCTGGATAGCCATTGCCCACTGAGCAATCTGCCTGCAGACATCACCTGGACCCACACATTGTGCACCAAGAATGCGGCCACTTTTCTGATCGGCAACAACCTTTGTCACCAGCAGTTTTCCCTTCATAAAGCCAGGCCTGTCAGGGCTTGCATTCACTGCGGTAATGATACCTCGATATCCTGCACGTTTTGCGCCCTCCTCGGAAAGCCCGGTGGAACCAGCTGCGAAATCAAAGACTTTACAGATGCCTGTTTGAATGGTTCCAGGAAAAGTCACACAATTTTCAGATGCAGCATTCTCACCAGCTACCCGGCCTTGCAAATTAGCAAGATCACCATAGGGAGCATACACTTTTTGGCCGGTAATAAGATGGGTGGACTCTACACAGTCACCGACCGCGTAAATATCAGGATCAGAGGTCTGCATATACTCATCTACAGTAATTCCGCCACGTTCACCGATTTCAAGGCCGGATTCTTTTGCCAGCTGTACATTGGGAACAACACCTACGGCTATCACAGCAAGCTCACAGTTCAACTCAATACCGTTTTGCAACTTTACTCCAATCAACTTCCCGTTCTCACCTAAGAATTCTGCCACACCGTTTTCGGTAATGACATTTGCAGACTTGCCCCTTACATGGTTTTCAACAAGCTTTGCCATTTCCCAGTCAAGGAAGGTGAGGAGCTGTGGCAACAGCTCAATCACGGTAATCTCGATACCGGCAAGATTTAAAGCTTCACAGGCTTCGATCCCGATCAATCCTCCACCAATTACTACGGCTTTACTGATCTTTTTTTCATCACGAATCTTACGCAGGTAATCAGCATCCTTCATGGATTGCAAAGTGGTGATTCCGTCAAGGTCAGTTCCGGGAACAGCTGGAATACGAGGCTGCGATCCTGTAGCAAGAACCAGTTTATCATAGGAGAGAGAGCCAGTTGCACCGCTTACCAGATCTTTGTACGTGACTTTTTTCTTCTCTCTATCTATAGCCACCACCTCAGTACTGACTTTCGCCTCAATACCCTTGGCATTGATATAGTATTGCGGATCGCGGACTACTCCTGTCGGTGTTGCCAACAATGCATTCCTGTCATCAAAAAAACCGCCGACATAGTAAGGATATCCGCAGGATGCCATAGAAAGTTCAGGATCCTTCTGCAGGATCGTTATTTCAGCATTGGGGTCAATGCGTCCAGCTTTAGCAGCTGCTTTGGGACCGGCTGCCGAACCACCAACTACAACAATTTTCTTCCTTTCACCCATGATCTTTGAACTCCCTTTTAAGTAGACAGAAAAACCGATTACAGCCGTTTTCGAAGAAACACCCACGTTTACTACACGGTTTATCGTATTCAGAGCCCCCCCGGGCCAATAGATTATCGGGATTCTCGAACAATTGGTTATTCCCCAATGACCAGATCAGGCAGCTCATTCGTATCATCATCTGCACGTGGAAAATGCTTCCGGAGCATATCAGTACAGCAATGAATGGCGGAAACAACAGAATCGCAGCCCTTTCCATCCCGCAGTCCCCTGGTGATAATTGCAACAACCTCCTCCCAATCTTGCGGGGTAACCTTACTGTTGATACCGCTGTCAGCAAGCACTTCCACCCTGCGCTCAAACAGGGAAATAAACAGGAGAATACCGGTTCTGTCACGTGTCTCGTGTACCCCCTGCTCAAGAAAGCTCACCAGTGCCTTTTGATGCACCTTCGCTGCCATTTCATCTCTATGAAGCATAGAACGTTTCAACGGCAGGCAATAACGAAGAAAAAAGAAAAAAAATACAAATACGATAACATAGACAGGAAAAAACCACAAAATGGATCCACTGCCGAATACCCAGCTGGCGGTTAAACCAAAGGCCAGTGCAACAACACCGGCCCCAAACCACTCGACATGCTGATACTCAGATGATGCCGCCACAATCATTGGCACAACCTCACCACTGGTCTGGCTCTCTACAGCTGCGACAGCAGCCTTTATCTTTTCCTGTTCTTCCTGTGTAAATAGTTTTCCAGGCTTAATCATGACATTCCTTTTCTTCTTACCAGCCGCCGGAGGCACCACCACCTCCGCCGCCTCCGCCACCGCCGCTGAATCCTCCACTGAAACCTCCACTGAAACCACCTGAACGGCTGGAGCTTCCACCTGTATAAAATCCACTGTTACCTCTGACCCTATTGAAGGCTGTTTTCCCCCAGATGAGAGCCATAATTACCAGAAATAAAAAACCGAAAGGATCATATTCGTCCCCTTTGCTCTGAGATGCAGTGGAGGTATATTCGCCCCGCACCACCTCTATCATCGCTTCTACTCCCCGTTCAACACCGCCATCAAAATCGCCGTCTTTGAAATGCGGGCCAATCTCGTTGTCGATGATCCGTCCGGCAACAAGATCTGTCAAACTTCCTTCCAGACCATAACCCGTTTCAATACGTATCTTCTTCTCATCTCTGGCAATAAGCAGCACTGCGCCATTATCTTTACCTTTTTGTCCTACCCCCCAGGTCTCGAGGACACGCAAACCATATTCTTCCAGCGCCTCACCTTCAAGCGATGGAATAATCAAGACAACAATCTGAGTGGAGTCACTGTTTTCAAACTCTTTCAAAAGCGTGTTAAGACGCTTTTTTGCCGCAGGTGAGAGTATCCCCGCCTTATCAGTTACAAAGTCCGAAGTCTTTGGCACATCCAAAGCCAATGCCGGTAACGTAAAAAATAGAAACAAAAGTGTTAGATAGATATTTCGCATTAGAAACTCACTTTAGGCACAGCAGAGGTGCCCGGATCAGCCTTAAACGCTTCTTTTCTCTCCAGATGAAGAAGAAAATTATTGGTCAGATTATTGGGGAATACACGAATGGATGTGTTGAATTTTTTCACCGCAGCGTTATAGCGCTGCCTGGCCACATTGATACGGTTTTCTGTTCCTTCCAGCTGATGCTGCAAGTCGAGAAAATTCTGATTTGCCTTAAGATCAGGATAACGCTCCGCTACCACCAGCAACCTTGAAAGCGCTCCAGAAAGCTCACCTTGCGCCTGTTGAAACTGCTGTAACGCGGCCACATCGCCAAGCTTGTCAGCAGAGATATTCACCTGGCCCACCTTGGCACGGGCATTGGTAACTTGTATAAAAGTCTCTTTTTCATGAGCGGCATACGCCTTTACCGTTGCAACCAGATTGGGAATCAGGTCAGCACGACGCTGATAGGTAGCCTCCACATTGCCCCAGGCAGCAAAGACATCTTCCTCATTTTTCTGGATACTGTTATACCCGCAGCTGCTCAGAATTAGCGCTGCACACAGCAGCATGAACCATTGTAAAATTTTCATTATAGCTCCTTAAATTATACTTTTCTCGAGAAAAAAGCAACGCTTCTCACACCTTAAAACGGATATTCAAGATATCGCCATCAATGACGATGTAATCCTTGCCCTGTAAATACATTTTTCCAGCCTTTTTCAGCGCTGCTTCACTGCCATACTCGAGAAGATCATCATATTTCATCACCTCCGCACGGATAAATCCTCGCTGTAAATCAGAATGGATCACACCAGCAGCAACGGGAGCAGTCGCTTGAAAACGTACCAGCCACTGCCGCACCTCATCTTTCCCCACGGTAAAAAAGGAAATAAGGCCGAGCGCCTTCAAACAGAGCTGCGTAAGAATCTCCAGGGCAGGGGTCTCAATTTCAAGATCTGCTAAAAAATCCCTTTTCTCCTCATGGGACTCAAGCAATGCGATCTCTGATTCCACCTGGGCACAGACCACCATAGTCTCGATTTTATTCGTCTTGCACGTTGCCCTGGACGCCTCGATAAAGGTTGTACTGTGAATATCATCTTCTGAGACATTAAAGGCAACGATCAGCTCCTTTCTGGTGATAAATGGATAGCTTTTAATGACCATCTCCTCATCTTCCGTGAATTCCATCAGACGAAGCGGTTTTTCCGCCTCCAGATGTACCAGCATTTTTTGAAGAAGCTTAAGCTCTTCTGCCTGTTTCTTGTCCTTAATCTTTTTCAAGGCAAGCTCTATCCGCTCGATACGTTTTTCCACAAAAATCTGATCATGCATTAAAAGCTCGGAATTGACCATATCCAGGTCCCGAAGAGGATCAACGGAACCACTGGCATGGTAAACCGATTCATCTTCAAAACATCTCACCACATGGCAAATAGCATCCACATCGGCAATATCTTTGAAGATATCCCCCTTTGCAATATTTTCCTGCTCAATCCTGGGCAATAGCACGAGATCCAGCCGGGCCCGCACCTCATTTTTGGGTTCATAGAGTTTAATGAGCGCATCAAAACGCTGATCCAGAATCTCTGCCGTCCCAGGCAAAGGTTTGGGAGCCCCAGACTGTTCACGCAATTCATTTCCGGTAAGTGTTTGAAAAAGTGTTTTTTTGCCTGTCTGAGGAAGACCGATAATACCAAGTTTCATATTCTTTATCCTTTCGCCTCATGGATATTCTCATTTTTCAATCGTACTGGTAGTCCAACTGACAAAAGGACTGCTTTTTTTGTGGGATTAGCATTACCATTAGACCCCTCCACTTCAATTGTAAAGGATTAAATGACCAGGGAGATACAAAAAACAGCGTTTGAAGTTTCATGCGCCCCTGAAATTTGGTATTTATCACCACCATTGCAACAACAGAACTTTTAAGAAAGACTAAATATATTCTATACAAGATTTACTCATTTGAGTATATATATTAATTTCTATACTACAAAACCCTTAATGTATGATAAAAATACCATGAACGATACGGCAGCATCTATTTCAGATAATCCTGTAATCAACGTTAAATTTTTCCACCGCGGCCTTAAAAGAGGAACGGACACAAGCCTGGTACTTCGACAGTTTCCAGGATTAAAACCGACATGGGGCAAATGCCAATTCATCTTTGATGTTGATGCAAAAAACTACGACTGGGTGGTGGTCTACCATGATCTACCCAATGATACTGGTATTATCGCCGAAGAAAAACTGCAATGTCCTCGAGAACACACATTGCTTCTAACCGGTGAACCTTCGACGATAACAGTTTTTGGTGGAGATTACCTGAAACAATTTGGCCATATCTTGACCTTTCAGGAACCCTGGGCAATCCGACATCCCGGTGCCATTTTTCATCATCCAGGTTTGCTCTGGTATTATGGTCTGAATTCAGCAGGAGAAAAAAGCAAAACCTGGGATGAGATCGCCGCTATGGAGCTCCCTGAAAAGACATCTGAGATCTCTACAGTTTGCTCCAGCAGAACAGGAAAAACAACTCTCCATTCAGCCCGTGTTGAATTTACCTGGTGGCTCAAGAAGCAAATTCCGCAACTTGAGATTTACGGACATGGCGTACGTCCGATGAATGACAAGAGTGAAGCCCTGGATTCCTACATGCATCATATTATTATTGAGAACCATGTCCAGAACCATCATCTCACTGAAAAACTTCCCGATGCCTTTTTAGGCTATACTCTGCCTTTTTATCATGGAGCCCCCAACGCAGATGAATATTTTCCAAAGGAAAGCTTCATCCCCATTGATTTCAAGAATAAAGAAAAAGCATGCGAAATTATACAATTTCATCTGAAAAATAACGAATTCAAAGACCGTCTTCCTTACATTAAGGAGGCCAGAAGACGCGTACTGGAAGAGGAAAACCTTTTTGCTATTGTCAGTAGAACCATTGAGGAAAAACATGGTAAAAACCCCCAGCTAACAGTAGGAGGTTGTATCCGTAACAGACCAACTCTCCGCCTAAAAAATCCCCTGGCAGGTATCCGCGACCTCTCTAAAAGAGTAGCTGTAAAAAGCTACCATCGCTTTATCAAATAACAAATTGGGAAAACTTATGTAACTTTCACCTACTTTTACATACGAGGCCACAAAGACAAGATAATAACGCATCCTCACTATTCTCCATTCTTTGCTTTTACTGCTATTCATGAATAATATCAATTATAGTAAATTAATATTTTACCTTTACACTCAAGGTCATTATGCGTATTCAAAAACTATTTTTTACAAGTATCATCCCTCTCTTCTGCCTGCTAATGGTTATTACTGTATCACAGGCACAGACATTGTTTATAAAACCCACCAGTGAGGTACCATTACGAAGAGGCCAGGGAGTGGACTACAAAATTCTTGCCATTCTCGCAGATGGCACACCAGTCCAACTCATTGAACAAAACGAATCCTGGACAAAAATATCGACAAAAGACGGACGAGAAGGATGGGTACTGAAGCGCTATCTCACAGAGGAAAAGCCTCTGACCGAGGCCATGGAAGCTTTAAGAGAGAAAAATCAGACACTCACAAAGCAGCTTGAAACCATCAAAGAACGAACAGACAGTCTTGCTGAAGAAAAAGAGCTCCTGCAAAAAGCCCTGGGACAAAAAATATCTGAAATTGGTTTGTTAAGCGAAAAGTATAACACATTACTAAAAGATGCCTCTGACACTATTGATCTACAAGCCCAGGTTAAACGTGACAAGCAATTGCTTCTCACCCTGCAACAACAGCTCTCTACAACCACAGCAGCAAAAGAGAAGTTGGAACAAAATGAAAACCTGAAATGGTATCTTGCGGGAGGTACCACCTTACTCATCGGCATTTTTATAGGTTTTCTCTCAAGAGGCTCTAAAAAGAAAAAATCATCGCTGTATTGAACAATCAACAAATTCCTCTTCATTTTCATGAAGTCTGGAAGCTACGGAGGACAAGATATTTTTTTATCTTGCTCATAGTTCTGAATTGCTGGAGATTACAATGAATTTTCGAATTGAAAAAGATTCAATGGGTGAAGTAGAGGTACCTGTAAACAAACTGTGGGGCCCCCAGACACAACGCTCAATACATAATTTTGCCATAGGCAGAAAAGGGTCCATGCCTTCTGAAATCATACATGCCTACGGCTATCTGAAAAAAGCAGCAGCTTTTGCCAATAATGATCTGGGATTTTTATCAAAGGAAAAAGCAGATATGATCGCCCGGGTATGTAACGAGATCACAGCAGGAGATCATGATGAACATTTCCCTTTGGTCGTCTGGCAGACAGGTTCAGGTACCCATACCAATATGAACGTCAATGAGGTCATTGTAAACAGAATCCATGTTTTACAGGGTAATCCTCTTGGCGTTGGAAAGCGCACGGTACACCCCAACGATGACGTGAATCGTTCACAATCCTCAAATGACACCTTTCCCACAGCCATGCATATAGCAGCCGCTCTGGTACTTAAAAACAAAACCCTTCCCGCCTTACATGTACTGGAACGCGCTCTTTTCAATAAAGAAAAGCAATATAATAACATTGTTAAAATAGGACGTACTCACCTGATGGATGCCACACCACTCACTGTGGGACAGGAATTTTCAGGATTTCGGGTTCTTGTAAAAAAGGCCATGGATGCCATTGAAAAATCGCTGGAAGGCTTGCAGGAGCTTGCTTTGGGAGGAACCGCCGTTGGCACCGGCTTGAATGCTCCTGATGGATACGAGGAAAAGGCTGTAAAATATATATCACGTTTTACTGGCATCCCCTTTGTACCCGCTGAGAACAAATTCGAAGCCCTCAGTGGTCATAACGCTATAGTGTGTGCCCACGGAGCTTTGCGCCAAGCGGCTGTAAACCTGCATAAGATAGCAAATGATATCAGAATGCTGGCATCAGGTCCCAGATGCGGCATCGGAGAACTTTCCCTGCCTGCCAATGAACCGGGATCCTCGATAATGCCTGGCAAGGTCAACCCTTCACAGGCAGAAGCCCTTACCATGGTATGCGGCCAGGTTATTGGCAATGATGTTGCCATTGGTTTTGGGGCAGCAAATGGTCACTTCCAGCTTAATGTGTATAAACCTCTTATTATTGCCAACTTTATCGAATCAGCCACCCTTATAGGAGATGCGGTACAGAGCTTTCATGATAACTGTGTTGTTGGTATTGATGTAAACAGACAGGATATAGAAAAATTTCTGAACAACTCTCTCATGCTGGTCACCGCTTTAACCCCGCATATCGGCTATGAAAAGGCAGCAGAAATTGCCAAGGCGGCCTATGCAAATAATACTTCAATACAAGAAGAGGCTCTAAAAGTTATGGAGATAGATAAGGGCAAACTGAAAGAATGGCTTGATCCGGGAGCAATGCTGGGAAAATAGAAACCTGATCTTCCGGTTGAAAAAAGCATATTTTCATCATTTATATATCCATTGAATGGAAAATAGGACTTGATTGTTTTTCCATTCTTTGATAATGCAAAAGCGTTGTTTCCGGGCAGATTTTGTTTAACAGAAAAAAAGACAAATAAAAACAGGAGAATAGAATGAAAAAACATGTTTGTGATATCTGTGATTATCTCTACGACCCAGCCGAGGGTGATCCTGAAAACGGTATTGCCGCAGGCACCTCTTTTGAGGATCTGCCAGAAGATTGGGTCTGTCCCCTCTGCGGTGCCTCAAAAGAAGATTTTTCAGAAGTTGACTAAATTCATATTTTCACAGTAATAATCAGACGAACGATATCTCGTTCGTCCTCTCCTCGCCATCATCTCTCTTTCCATCCTTATCAGCAAATGTTTGGGGTATGCTCCTCTTCCCCCAGGTAGTCTCGGTAAAGATTTGCCGAGGCTATCGCAAGTGCTATCAGTGTAGGGCCAAGCACAAGGCCCCAGAAACCAAAGGTGGCAATTCCCGCCAATATTGACAGGAGAATAAGGAGCTCATTCATGGTGTACTGGAAACAAAATTTCTTCTTCAGATAACCAATAAAGATCATTCTCAGTATATTATCGATAACAAAGCCCATACATGCCCAGGCAAAAATAAGGATTATAACGGCATTGATATAATTTCCGGCAAGAATTTCCAGGCAGACAACAGGGATATAAACAATGGCAGATCCGATAATTGGAACGATAGAGCAGAATCCGGCAAGCGCCCCCAGATAAAAGCTGTCATAATTGCCGATAAATGTCATAAGCAGACCAAAGGCTATCCCCTGAGCCGCCATATTGAATAATGTACCATAGAAAACAACGGCAACCGTACCTGTACATTCGATGTATAGGTATTGCTCCTGTCTTTTTCCAGTAGGCATCAGCGTTGCAATAAAATGCAATATTTTTTGCCCGTATAGATTAAACAAAAAGTAAAAGAAAAGTATCCAGATTATCTGAAGAATAAGTCCGCTGGCACCAGAAATCATATTTTCACCGCCCCGAATAAGAGCTTCTATATGATCTCCTGATATCAGTGATGTCCCCTCGGTTTTCAGCCTGTCATACAGAGATTGCAGATACGGCACCCGGTCAATGATTTCCAGCAGCTTTATCCAGATAGAGGTGATTGTATCTTTTACCTTCTGGATATCAAGCCTTGCGACCTGGTTGAAAGTTACCGTAATAAAATAGATGAGCGGCATAAAAATGACAATGAGGAAGAGAGATGTAAATACCACCGATACGAGAATACGTTTGACCGATTTGATCCTGCCAGGAAGGGGAAGACTGTCAAACCCTTTGAGCGCAGCATTAAACCCATGACTGGTCGCGAGAGCCAGTGAAGCACCTACAATGATATACATGAGAAAAGGTAAAAATACATAACAGGAAATTGCGATGAGAGTAATTGTCATCATGGCAATGAAGGTTGCGCTTTGTTCTTCTTTCTGTCCATTCATTGATGTTCTCTTGATAGGTTTTTGAAATATATCAGTAAACTGCACGTTAAAAGAGCCAAATTTTATAGTATAGCAAAATATCAATTACGAAAAGCAGATCCTTCTCACATCATTAAATGTCTTGACAAAATAAGGTGTTATCCCGTCCTGGACCTGCTCGGGCAGCTCTGTAAAATCATCCTTGTTTTCCAATGGCAAAATGACCTGTTTCACACGGGCACGTTTTGCCGCAATTATTTTTTCCTTTACCCCGCCAATAGGCATGACCAAACCACTCAAGGTTAACTCTCCGGTCATCGCTGTGGATGCAACCATGGGTTTGTTCATGGCAAGGGAGTAAAGGGAACAGGCCATTGTAATACCTGCTGAAGGGCCATCTTTTGGTGTCGCTCCGGCAGGTACATGCAGATGAATAAAGTTGGTTTTAAAAAAGTCGACAGCTTTCCTGTCCCCCTTGAGCAGTGAGCGTACATAACTATATGCGATCTCAGAAGATTCCACCATCACCTTGCCAAGCTGCCCTGTCTGTTTGTAACCCGGCTGTGCAGACGGGATGGGGATGGATTCGATATACAGGGTTGTACCGCCCATAGAGGTATAGGCCAGGCCGGTAATAACGCCAATCCTGGGCTTTTGAAAGGCATGATCCTGGGTAAAATGCTTCCTGCCCAGCAGTTCAGGAAGATCCTTTTTGGTGATTTTTACAGTTTGCCTGGGATCTTTAATAATATGCTTTGCTGATTTTCTCAGTATCTTTTTTATACAGTTCTCCAGCCCGCGAACACCTGCCTCCCTGGCATACCCCTCTATGATTTCCTTGAGTGTGGGGTTGGATATGGATATCTGCCTCGCGGTAAAGCCATGCATTTTTCTTTGGCGCGGCAGCAGGTGACGGCGGGCAATTTCCACCTTTTCCGCCATGATATACCCTGAAAGGTGAATGACCTCCATCCTGTCGATAAGAGGCTGGGGAATGCTCTCAAGCTGATTTGCTGTACAGATAAAAAGCACCTTTGAGAGGTCAAAACGAACGTCAAGATAGTGATCGAGAAAATTTTGATTTTGCTCAGGGTCCAATACCTCCAGCAATGCAGAGGCGGGATCGCCTCTGAAGCTGGCGCCAATCTTATCAATCTCATCGAGCATTATCAGCGGGTTTGCAGTCTTGCAGGTTTTCATGGCCTGGATAAACTTCCCTGGCAAAGCACCTATATAGGTACGCCTGTGCCCCTTGATTTCAGCCTCATCACGCATGCCGCCCACAGAAAAACGGTAATATTCCCTTCCCAGGGCATTGGCTACCGATTTACCAATGGATGTTTTCCCCACACCTGGAGGCCCGACAAGCAGGATAATGGAGCCCGCAAGATCACCTTTTACAATGCCTACAGAGATAAGTTCAAGGATACGGTCTTTCACATCATCAAGCCCGTAATGGTCCCTGTGTAAAAGAGTTGCGGCCTTGTCGATATCGTAGTTATCTTCAGTATATATTCCCCAGGGAAGTATGGTAAGCCAGTCAAGATATGCCCTGGTCACATTGAACTCGGCAGAAGAGGGGCCAAGCAACCTGAGTTTTTCAATTTCCTCACGAATACGTGTGGATGCCTCATCTGTAAGCTCCAGTTTTGTGAGCCTTTTCTCAAATTTTTCCACCTCACTCTGGGTATCATCCTTAGCGAGTCCCAACTCCTTTTTTATCTCCTGGAGCTGCTGCTTTAAAAAAAACTCTCTTTGCTGCTTGGATAACCGCTCTTCAATACGTTTAGAGATTTTGGTTTTCAGCCTGGTGATCTCAAGCTCCTTTTTCAAAAGCACCAGCACCTTCTCCACCCTGGCACGAACCTCGATAGTGACTAAAATTTCCTGCAGCTCTTCTCCCGAAGATGTGGTCATAGAGGCTGCGAAATCGGCAAGGGCACCGGGATCACTCACATTTATTCGTTCGATTATGAGTGAGAGCCCGTCTTTAAAAAGAGGGTTCAAAGTAACCAGCTCTTTAATACATTCAATTATGGCAACACTATATGCTTTAATCTCCTCAGATATCTCTGTTTTTTCCTCTGGTATAACAGTGATTCGGGCAAATGGAACCTTATTTTCGAAGGTGAGCGATGCAAGCTGGAACCTGTTAAGAGCCTGGGCAACCATCTGTATGGGTTCCTGCGGCTTGAATGAGGAAACGTGCTGTATACGAACAACCACCCCCATATCATAGAAATCATGCTGATCTTTTGGCTGCTTTTGCATGGACTCCTCATCATCCTTGACAAGAAGCAGTCCCAAATAGATGGGCTGCTTTTGTTCCCCTTGTTGTATAATGAGTTTCTGATAGTTGGGGTCATCAAGTAACAGAGGCCCCATCATTTTGGGAAACATTGGTCTGTCGTGAACAGGGAGTATCATAATTTTATCAGGTATAATATCCTGGGCCAGAACCAAAGAGTTTTCAGCCCTCTCCTGACGGCTGTTTTCAGCTTCCATTATATTGTCAGGCGTAACAATGGTGTTGTTATCAGCCATATCTGTCTCCTGTAGGAATTATTGATGTTTGATATCTATTTTTGCAAAAATACCATGTTTTCCTCTGTTATCTTACACTATTAGTTATAGTTATTGTTCACATTATTGCAAAAATGGCGGCGAGAAAAGCAATTATGGACATTCCATGGCTGGAAGAGATTATGATTACAGGAAAAATGATTGACTGTATTTCCTGCGATGTTCTCTTGTGGTTGACAATACTTTTTCACTGACAGCATATCTATTATTATTGGAGGACATATGGAAAGTTTAGCGAGATTTCTGGAAGAACGGCAGGGATAAAAAAGTAAAAGCTACTTTTATACGGTTCAAGGATTTTTTAAAGTCTCTTGCCGGGGGGAAGCTGAACTTTATCGCCCGGGAAAGGGGCGACCAGTATTGAGAAAAACTTGGTTCAAAAGGGTATTTTCCAGAATTCACAACCCGCAATTACTGCAAAATCCACACTTCCAGAGTCCTTGATAAAAAATAAGGCAGGATTTTAAATTTTCGCAATAATTGGCAAAACACATGTATCTATTTTTGCTTCCAATAATACATATCAAACTTATCTGAATGACAATTACAACAACCGCTGCACCCGCCCTTTTCCACAGATCGTCGTGTAATAGTCCCTTTTCGCAACAACATGGCAAGCATCTCCCGAACAACATCCGGTTCACGACCAAAATGGACAGCGATTTCGTCAAGAGACGCCTGCTCTCTTTGCTTCAGATACTTTTTAATTTCAGAAAGAATTGTTCTTCTCCTTATATTTTATTTTTTCAGCCTTCAATCAATCTCCTGACAAATAAAAAGCTATTATAACTTCAAGTCAGGCAGCAACGGGCTGTCGCTCGTACACAATCTTGTGATTGGCACCGAAGACCCTCATTGCTGTAATTATCGCTACGAGCAAAAGCAGCATCCCACTTATCCATAATGACGAAGATACTGGATGTGCACTCCAGGTACTTCCCTGATAAAATACCGTTGCTGCAATATAGCCCATAAGGGTTGTCCAGCTGCCGACAAACATAGTCCAGAGAAGGTTAGTTTCTCGATATACCGCAGCAATCGCAGCACTACAGGGGAAATAGAGAAGGACAAAAAGCAAATATGCAAATGCTGCCGAAACCTCACCAAAAAGCCTCTCCATCGAGGCAAAGGTACCTGTGGAAACTTCAAGCTCTTCAGCGGCTGCATCGGTATCACTGACATCACCAACACTGATACCAAGAGGGTCAAGAAGGGTATCGGCAACACCCATCAAATTCTCAGGGATTGTCGCAAAAGCTTCACGAATACCACCAATCACATCAACGCTCTCGTCACCATCGCTCTCAGCTTCTTGAATATCATAGAGCGTATCGAGGGTACCCACTACCGCCTCTTTGGCAAATATTCCAGTAAAGATACCAACAGTTGCCGGCCAATTTTCCTCTTTAATCCCCATAGAACCAAACAGAGGAGTAATCGTTTTCCCAATAACAGAGAGGACCGAATTTTCAGAATCATCATTACCAAAAGTTCCATCAGTCCCCATGGAATTAAGAAAACTCAAAACAACAATAACTGGAATCAGCACCTTGCCTGCCTTGAAAAGGAAGGCTTTCAATCTTTCAAAGGTGTGCATGAAAACCATCTTTACTGTCGGTAAATGATAGGGGGGCAGTTCCATCACAAACTGTGATATCTCTCCCCTCAAAAGCGTATTTTTAAGAACCAATCCAGTAAAGACAGCAAAGGCAATACCTATCATGTACAAGGCAAAAACAAGATTCTGACCACTGGCAGGAAAGAAGACAGCTATAAAAAGTATATAAACAGGCAGACGTGCCCCACATGACATAAAGGGATTCATGGCCACGGTAAGAGTCCGGTCTCTTTGGTTTTCCAAAGTCCTTGACGCCATAATTGCAGGAACGTTACAACCAAATCCGATGAGCATTGGGATAAAAGCCTTACCGGGTAAGCCAATAACGCGCATAGCTCTGTCCATAACAAAGGCAGCTCTTGCCATATACCCCGAATCCTCAAGAAAGGACAGGGCAAGAAACATAAAGCCAATGGGCGGAATAAACGTTGCCATGGTCTGCAAAGCGCCCCCTAACCCGCCTCCCAGAATAGCGATCAACCAATCAGGTATGCCTGTATTTAACATTATTTCAGAGGCCCAATCAACACAAACAACACCAAAAAGAATATCAAAAAAATCAATAAATGCGCCACCGATGTTAATGGTAAACATAAACATCAGATACATGCTCAAAAAGAAAATGGGCAGCCCTAAAACCTTATGAAGAACAACCTTGTCAATTTTCTCAGAAAGAGTTGAACTCACCTTTCCAGCTTTTTCCACCACTCCGGACAGAGTAGAAATAATAAAATCGTAACGGGCTGAAGCGATAAGAATATCAGCATCTTCATCCATTTCTTCTTCAATCTCTTCCTGCCACCAGTCGGCACTCTCCTGAACTTCTGCCGTCACACGTGTTCGTACTATCTCATCATCTTCCAATAACTTTATTGCCAACCAAAAAGGATCATGTCGCCCATACTCTTCTGGAGTAAGCCGACTGCTAATATCCTGAGCTGCATTTTTCACAAATTCGGGATACGTGATAGATACAGGTGAGATGAGATCTGCCTGCGCCGCAGTGAGAATAGCCCTTTTCAAGGCTTTCAAGCCTTTCCCATTTTTTGCCATCATGGGAATAACCCAGCAGGCAAGCTTTTCCTGCAGTGCAAAAAAATCGACATTCAATTCTTTCTCTGCTGCAACATCCATCATATTTAAAGCAATAACAACAGGAACTTTCATCTCAAGCAGCTGAGAGGTCAGATACAGGTTTCTCTCAATATTTGAGGCATCTACAATGTTTACGATAACATCATACTCTTTTGACAAGACGTATCCACTGGCTACTTTTTCATCAACAGAGACAGCTGAGAGTGAATAGATACCGGGAGTGTCAACAACTTCCACTTCTCGCCCTTCATACGAATAGAAACCTGTCTTTCTATCCACAGTTACTCCAGGCCAGTTTCCTACTTTTTGCTTTGCTCCGGTAAGCAAATTAAATAATGTTGTCTTACCACAGTTGGGGTTACCCACTATTCCTATTGTTATAGTATCGGTACTCTTACCTTTCACAGCGCAAAATTCCTCCTAGCTTTCTACATTCAAGGCTTGCGCCTCTTCTTTTCGCAAACTCAACTGAAAACCTCGTACCTCAATTTCAACAGGATCACCGAGTGGAGCTGTTCGGACTACTGTAATCTCAGTTCCCTTAACAAGCCCCATTGCTAAAAGCTTCTTTCTCAAAGCCTTATCTTTTTTGGCATATCCAACAATTTTTGCTCGTTCTCCAATCTTTAGATTTGATAAATGCAGCATAATCACCTTGTCTTAAAGTTGATTTATTTTGTCAGACCTTTACAACAGTAACACTCTGACTCACACCCCTGTCCAGAGCATATCGAGTTTCCCCGACCTGAACTACTTTACCACCACCGGGATTGGTTATCTGCACATCAACAATATCCCCGATTTTTAACCCCATGGACAACAGGCGTTCCTCTTTCTTCCGACCTCCCCGGACAAAAACTATTTTCACAGTCTCTCCCTCCGACGCTAAAGCCAAAGGGAAAGAACCATAACCAACATGCCCGCTACCAAGTTGACTGTCCATTTACTCTCCTGTACCCATCTGCACCATTGGTTTTGTACAATACGGAAGTATATAAAAACCTGCAAGCCCCAAGAACAGAATATAAACCCAACTAATTTTTTATACAGTAGCTTACTTTCTTCTCATCACTCGTACACCAGCTTGGTATTCTGCCAATTGCTATAACAAATTGCAAGATTTTTATATTACAAATTCAATGTCATAGAAAAACACCTTATACTAGTTATGCATTAGTTATGCAATCCTAATTTTTTTTGTTCTTTTTCTTTTACCACTGTTTTACCCTTGACACATCCTCTAATTGCAAGTAGATATTTTCATTCAGCATAGTGTTTTTTTATTGTATACTCGGGCAACAACGGCTTATTGCACGCAACTCACAATGGAAAGAAAACTCATTACTGGCATTGAGCTGGCTTCATACATTCAGATTCTCTCTTCTGACAAAAAAACATGTATTTTACGTTTACAACAGCAAGAACAAATTGGTGTACTTTGCATGAAAAACGGAGAACTCCTCGATGCACAGACAAGAAAAAGAGATAATTCTGGACACATATCACAATACAAAGAAGATGCAGTCATTGAAATGCTCCGTTGGGAACGACCTGAGATAGAGCTCTTACCCTTACGCAAACCCGTCAAGAAAAAAATCCATAAATCTTTGGAATTTCTTCTCCTTGAAAGCTGTCGTTTTCAGGATGAAGAAAAGGCGGATGGAGTTGAAAAAGAACCATTCCTCCTTGACAACCAGCAAGTCCCTGAAGGCATAGTCTTCGACAGCATGTCAATTTTTATCAATGACTTAAAACAAAACAAACATATTGCAGCCTATCTCATCCTCGATATTCAAGGAAACATTGTTGTAAAAGAAGATAAGGAAAATATCCTGGACGCAAATTTCGTCAGTTTTGTTCAATTCACGCTCAACGCATACAATCCGGAAATATTACCTGATACAGATCATAGCATAAACTTTACCCTGGCAGATAACAGAATGATAATGATCTATGCCCTGCAAAGCAATGTTCTGGGGTTGGTTGTCAATTCACAAGCTGAAGTTGAAATAGTTGAAAAACATATTCCCCCGCTTCTTTCTTATTTGCAAACCTCCGAACCAAATACGGTCTCATCCGTATCATTATGAATAAGACTTGTTCCCCGATTCTAATAAAAGCCAGCAACGACATACTGGATATACCTGCTGTTGAAGGAACAGTATTTTGCTCTTTTGCGCTTGAGATTATTCATAGCCATTTTAAAATACCCCAGGATACACGTCATGTAACAGAGTTTTTAAAGGGTATGGCAAATTTACTGCGCATGAGTATGCAACTCAATATGAACTGTCAAACCATTGAATGCAGATTTAAACGATCCATCGCGTTATCATATCAGATAGATGATCGACGCATAATGTCTATTTTTTTTGCCCCAAACGCCAACAAACGCATTATTAAGATGATGGCTTTAAATCATCTCTCTACCGTCCAGGAAGCCTTCACCGCTCAGAACACGTTTTCAAACATATATCGATCAGGCAGCTCCAATCAAGATCCTGCTCAAAAGATTATAATCAGACCTTCTTTACAACCAAGGCTTGATATTATAAGAAATGCGCTGCAAACAGCATTATCTGACAAGGATGGAACAAAATCGCTGCATATCATGGAAGAAGCTATCAGAAAGTGGGCTACGCTGGGCCCCGTAAACAAGAAAGAACTCCCCGTTCTTGCAGATATTTTATGTAAAAGTATTGTTGAGTCAAAAAGAATAAAACAGTTTCTTAGAGATATCGAGGACACTTTTCTTGGAATCAGGTAATTATGTACTGGAGAACAAAGTACTTATTTTTCTGCAACAGCCTGTTTACCGCTGTAAGGGGCATTTTAAATAATTAGATTTTCAATCAAGGCCTGCCAAAAATTTTACCAGAGATGTTTAATTAATATCTCGGTGTCTTTCCTTTACCGAAGGATTAAATTTTTAGCCAACATAAGAAAAAGAAAGTATACTACCTGGAAATAATAAATTTTACAGTGACACTCTCTATAAAGATTGGAGTGAACACGTACGTAGCATTCTTTATAGAAAACAGTTTTCTACAGATCCCTAAACCCTCTGGAGATTTACAATGAAATTATTTTGCCCCTATTGCGGGATTGAAGGAATGGCCAAAGACGCTCTCTACAATAAAAAGGTAAATTGTCCCGCTTGTGAAAAACATTTCACCATTGAGTGTAGTGTTATAGTAGGTCCCCACCAAAAAGCAACGAAAATAAATCTATCCCGACACACAGATATTCCATCAAAAAAGAACCAACAAGTTGAAGATCAAACTCTAGAAAAACAGGAAGTAACAAGCAATCAAAAAAGAGAAGCTGTAGAAACCGAGACAAAAAACAAACCAGATCCCCTTAACAGAACGGAGCAAATATGCTCTTCTTGCGGAACACGTATAAAAAAGGGTTATGAATACACCTTGGGACATGGCACATACTGTACCGAATGCACCCCGATACCTAAAGAGGCATAAAAGCTCAACACAAGACAAATGGACCCAAATTTTCATTAATTTGGAAATATGCACTCCCGGGATGAACTTATCTCCAGCGGGTTACATTCAGGTCGATCAATCTTTACAACAAGAGGTTCTGTATGACAGAAAAAGCAACTATTACCCTTGAAGGGAAAACCTACGAGTTTGATACCTACACCGGATCTGAAAATGAAAAATGTATTAATATTGCAAAGCTTCGTTCTGAGACAGGCTATATTACAATGGACCCGGGATTTGGAAATACCGGATCCACATATTCATCAATAACCTATGTTGACGGTACCAACGGAATTCTGCGTTATCGCGGATATCCCATAGAAGATTTGGCAACAAGGATATCCTTCGTGGAAGCATCCTATCTCATCCTGTATGGTGAACTGCCAACCAAAGAGCAGCTTTCTTCTTTTTCTGGAAAACTAGCAGAATATGCCCCTCTCCATACAAACCTGGAACATCACTTTACCGGTTTTCCAAAATCTGCACCTCCCATGGCAATACTTTCAGCCATGCTGAATATGGTTTCCTGTTTTCACCCGGAAGTGCTTGAAGTACATTCGGAAGGTCCCGCTTTCGACAGAACAGTGGCACTGCTGCTCTCAAAGGTACGCACCATCGCGGCATATGCATACAGAATGGCGACAGGAAAGCCCTTCAACCAGCCAAATCCAAATTTGAGCTACTGCTCCAATTTTCTTCATATGATGTTCACCATGCCTTACCAGGAATACATCGCATCACCAGCAGTGGAACGGGCACTGAAGCTGTTCCTTGTCCTTCACGCGGATCATGAACAGAACTGTTCGACATCCACCGTACGTGTCGTCGGCAGTTCACGAGCCAATCTCTTTTCCTCTGTTGCCGCTGGTGTCTGCGCTCTCTGGGGACCACTTCATGGCGGTGCAAATACAGCTGTTATAAAAATGTTAAAGGATATGAAAGAATCCGGCAAAACCATAGATTACTACCTGGACAAGGCAAAGGATAAAGAGGACTCCTTCAGACTGATGGGATTTGGCCACCGTGTTTACAAAAACTTTGATCCCAGGTCACTGATAATGAAAAAACAGGTCTATAATGTTCTTGATGAACTTCATATGACCGATCCTCTGCTTGATATTGCCTTGGAACTTGAAGAAAAAACACTTAAAGATGACTATTTCATCTCCAGAAATCTGTATCCAAATGTTGATTTCTACAGCGGGCTGCTGCTGCGGGCCATTGGTATCCCGCTCAATATGTATACGGTCATGTTTGCGATTGGCAGAATGCCAGGCTGGATTTCCAACTGGAGAGAACTGCTAGAACACAAACAGAGAATTTCAAGGCCCAGACAGATTTACACAGGCTCCACGAAAAGGAAATGGATTCCACTGGAGGAAAGGTGACAAGCCGCATCTTTTATGATCCCTGCAAAGAATACTAACCGGATAAAAATGATAGACGTAAAGGTCTCCAATCCTGCATGATGACATCGTGCAGGATTGGAGACCTTTAGCAAATCTATGGCCGGCTTTCGTAAAGATGAAGTGCGAGACCTGATTCATGGCTGCAATGATGTCAGATATGCATCTCGCAAGGCAAAACAACGGCTACTGCACTTTTTGCTCCGACATGATACAATCCATACAGGTTCTGCAAGAGGGAAACCTGCTCAACTACCAACCATATCGGCTTTAATTCAACATTGTAATTTCGCCTCATGAAGCAGGACAAAAAAACACTTCTCTGGTGGGGAAGATTTGACAGCAATTATTCAAGAAACAGAATCCTCCGTTTTTTATTGACCGAACATGGATACACCCTCAAAGATTTCAAACCTAAAAGCTCATTCTTCGGCTCTTTTCAGGCGTTATTTAAGGATTTTGGTAAAGTTGACGCAGTCTGGGTACCATGCTTCAGACAGAATGATTTTCAGGCCGCTGCCAGATTTGCTGCTAAAAACACCATTCCCCTCATATTTGACCCACTCATCAGCGCCTGGGATAAAGCAGTTTTTGAAAGAAAAAAATTAAAACAACAGTCCAGACAAGCTGCCCTGCTGCTTAAAAAAGAACAGAATATCTTCAGCTCTGCCGATTTGGTGCTTGCTGATACTGCTCTTCACGCAGATTTTTTTGTTGATTTCCTGAACAGCAATAAAAAAACCACGTGTGTTGTTCCCGTTGGAGCAGAAGAACAGCTGTTTACCCCTCAGCCCTTCAATTATGACAGTCCACCGGAAGTTCTTTTTTATGGCAGTTTTATCAACTTGCAAGGACCAGAAACAATTGTACAGGCAGCAGCTCTCCTCCCCGGCATACATTTTACGCTCTTAGGCAGCGGTACACTGAAACAGAAATGTATGGCAATGGCTCAAAACCTCAACAACGTAACATTTAAAGACTGGATAGCCTACGAAGATTTACCCGCAAGAATAGGAAAGGCACATCTCCTTTTAGGAATATTTGGGGATTCACCAAAACCTGGAAGGGTCATCCCCAATAAGGTTTACCAGTCTCTGGCCTGTGGCAGAGCTGTTATCACCAGAGAATCCAAGGCCTATCCAGACGACCTTGTTTCTTCAAAAGGATTATACTTTGTGCCTCCAGCAAATCCTGAAGCATTAGCAAACACTGTAAAAATAGTCCTCAACAAAGGTAAAAGCCTTGAACAGGAAGGGAAAAATGCCAGGAATATTTACCAGCAATACTTTTCATATAATGTTATACGAAAAGCATTGATACATAGTTTACAAAAAGTTGGTCTATAAGTATATTTTGTAAAAAGTTTTTAGGAAGAATGAATCACATCTTATTTATACATATTACAGGTAACGAACATGTCTAAAAATCTCTATATCACATCAATTAATGCGGAAAGCGGCAAATCTGGTATTGCTCTTGGGCTTATGGAACTGCTTCTCAGGGATATCCAGAAAGTAGGTTTTTTCAGACCCATCATAGACACCAAAAAACATCATCTGGATCACGATATTAACCTTATCCTGTCTCATTTCCATCTGGACTTACAGTATGAAGAGACATATGCCATGACTCTTGATCAGGCGAAAACGTATATCAACAATGGTCAGCAAAACGAGCTCCTGGAGATTATCCTCAGCAAATACCAGCAACTTGCTGATAAATGTGATTTTATTCTCTGTGAAGGAACAGATTTTAAAACGGGTCATGAGGCCTTTAACTTTGACATAGATGCCACCATTGCTGCAAATCTATCATCCCCGGCCTTTGTTGTCTGTGGGGCCCACAATATCACCGTGGATGAGGTTGTCAGTATTTCCCAGCTTGCTGTCGAGAGTTTGCAGGATAAAGGTGTTGATTGCATGGGCGTCATCCTCAACAAGATCAACGATGAGGATCAGGAAACTGCAATACAAAAACTGAAAGATAACATACATATCCCAGATGCCCATGTATATGCTATTCCCTACGACCCAATCCTTGCAAATCCAACTATAGGAGATGTACAACGCTGGTTTAATGCTGACATACTCTTTGGTAAATCAGAGATGAGTAACCGCATTGACGACTATGTCATAGCAGCCATGAGAACGGAAAATTTTCTTAATTACATTAATGACAACAATCTTGTTGTAACAGCAAGTGACAGATCAGATATTATCCTGGCATCACTTTCCTCCCGTCTCTCATCAGCATATCCAAACATCTCAGGCTTGCTGCTGACAGGTGGCCACCCCTTACCCGATACAATGAAACGCCTCATTTCCGGCTGGAACAAGCTACCGTTACCCATTCTGCTTGTAGAGGAGCCAACATTTCCGACCATAGAATTACTGCATAGACTCCATGGCACAATTGATCCTGACAATCCACAAAAAATTGCAACAGCACTTGGAGTATTTGAAAAAAATGTAAATACAAACGAGCTGAAAAAGAAGTTGATTTCCAGAAAATCAACCAAGGTTACACCGCAGATGTTTGAATTCAACCTCATTCGGCAAGCTAATAAAAACAAGCAGCACATTGTGCTCCCGGAAGGAACCAGCAGGCGTATTTTATTGGCAACGGACATTTTATTACGCCGTGAGGTCTGTGAAATAACCCTTATCGGCAGAGAGGATGAAATATCTCAAAAAATCGTCCAACTGGGACTGGAACTGGATGGGGTCAATATTGTCAATCCGACCAAATCCCCCCTGTTTGATAAATATGTGCATGACTTTTATGAAATGCGCAAGAATAAAGGAGTAACCATGGACATGGCCAGCGACTTTATGGCCGATGCAACCTATTGGGGAACCATGATGGTACAACAGGGCGATGCCGATGGTATGGTGTCAGGCTCCATCAATACCACAGCCCATACCATCAGGCCTGCATTCCAGATTATCAAAACAAAACCACAATCCTCTATTGTCTCTTCTGTGTTTCTGATGTGTTTAAAAGACAAGGTACTGGCATTTGGAGATTGTGCCGTCAATCCCAACCCAACAGCTGAACAGCTTGCCGAAATTGCCATAGAGTCTGCTGAAACTGCGTCGCTGTTTGGAATTTCACCAAGAATCGCAATGTTATCCTATTCCACAGGCAGTTCAGGAAAAGGAGCAGAGGTGGAAAAAGTAAAAACAGCCACTCAGATAGCGCAGGAAAAGCGTCCTGATCTTCTGCTGGAAGGTCCATTACAGTACGACGCTGCAATTGAACCATCTGTCGCGAAAACAAAATTACCAGACAGCAAGGTTGCCGGCAAGGCGACCGTATTCATTTTTCCTGATCTGAATACTGGAAATAACACATATAAAGCAGTTCAAAGAGCCTCAGAGGACACACTTGCCATCGGCCCGATTCTGCAGGGTCTTAACAAGCCCGTAAATGATCTCAGCCGTGGCTGTACCATCCCGGATATCGTAAATACCGTAGCCATTACATCCATTCAGGCATACGCAGCAAAGCAAAAGAAAAAATAATAAAGAGGGAAAAGGGATATCTTGTGCTCAAGACATCCCTTTTCTTTTATATTTTTCTAAAAAACAATGCGCTTACTATCTTTATTTTATGTAGTTTCTCCAAATAAAGATCCAAGATATCTATTCATTTTTTAAGAATTCTTCTTGAATCTCTATGATTTTTGAGATATCTTAAGAGGATTTTTCAGATACTCCAATTCATAGTTGTATCTACGATCTTTTTTAAATCCAGAGGGATTCAATGTTTCAAGAAAACCTTTCCGAATTGGACGCAATCTTCGAGAATATCTCCCCCGGTCTTCTGTTCGAAAGAGATGGTGTCATTGTTCGACTGAATAAAGCCCTTGAGAAGATTCTTGGATACAGTCGTGAGGAAATAAAAGGCTTACAAATCAGCCAGTTCATAAAGATGATCTTTGCGAGCAATGGTGAGAGTGTTTCCGACGCCCTGGGTCATATCTTTTATGTTACGAGAAAGGATGGCTCCCATATCTGGGCAACTATACGGCCCAGCACCTTTCTACAAAAAGATAATGTTGCCTCAACTGTATGGACGATAGAAGATGTAAGCAGACTGAGAGAATCCGAAATCAAGCTCCGCCAGATGTCTCAGGCCGTCGAACAGAGTTCAAATTCCATTGTTATCACTGACACTTCCAGTAAAATAGTATACGTCAACCCGGCCTTCAGTAAGATCACAGGTTACTCTTTCAACGAAGTCATAGGCAAAACTCCTGTAATACTGCAATCAGGTCAGACTCCTCCTCGCAACTACACCGAGATGTGGGAATCCATCAGTAGTGGCAAGGAATGGAGAGGGTTGTTTATTAACAAGAAAAAGAACAACGAAATTTACGAAGAATATGTCACCGTTGCTCCCCTCAGGGATGATGAAGGAAAAATCACCCATTTCATCGCCTCAAAGGAAAATATCACCGAACTGAAACACGCGAAGGAAAAGGCTGAGAAAATGAACACCGTAAAAGGAAACTTTCTCGCCTACATGAGTCATGAGATCAGGACTCCGCTCAACGTCATAATGGGAATGAGTGACCTTGTTCTCGAATCGAGTCTTGATACGGAACAGAGGAAGTTCTTAACAAGGATCAAAAAATCTGCAGCAAACCTTCTCTCTATTGTCAACGATCTGCTTGACCAATCAAAAATAGAAGCAGGAAAACTACTTATTGAAAAACAACCCTTTTCACTCTCGGAACTCTTTGACAATCTTGAAGATACCCTTTCTTTCCTGGCAGAAAAAAAGGGAATTGCCTTTATAATCCAAAGAGAAACGACGCTGAATATTCCTCCTCTCTTAGGCGATCGCCTTCGTCTTCATCAGATCCTTTATAATCTTATAAACAACGCCATTAAGTTCACTCAAAAAGGCAAGGTTGAACTGTTGGTGGACACGAGAGAACAAGATGAAGAACAGTATCTGCTTACCTTTCAAGTCAAGGATACAGGGATAGGCATTCAACCGAAACAAATAAAAAAAATCTTTAACAGCTTCGTTCAGGCAGAAGCTGCTATTACCAGGAATTTTGGTGGTACAGGCCTGGGACTTTCCATTAGCAATCAATTGGTAAAGCTGATGGGGGGAACACTGACAGTACAAAGCACCTCGGGAGTGGGAAGTACCTTCTCTTTTACGATTCCTCTAAAACAGGCTCCCGCTGAAAGTATTCAGAAGCCGGAGGCACATGAAAAGAAACAGAGCCCTTGCAAAAAACTAAAAGTGCTTCTGGTGGAAGATGACAAGGGTAGTCAGGAACTGGCCTCTGCAATACTGAAAGGTTCAGGGCATGATGTCACCATTACAGAAAACGGTTTAAGCACCCTTATGCTGATGAGTAACGGCAAGGTATTCGATGCCATTCTGATGGATGTGCAAATGCCAATACTGGATGGTTTAAAAACAACAATGGCCATACGAAAGGTGGAAAAAGGTGAGGCAACAGGATTGCAGGAATGCCGTTCAATTGAAGAGAAACTGGCAACATATCTATATGGAAAACACGTATATATTGTAGCGATGACCGCCAATGCAAGACTCAGTGATAAAAAACAATGCCAGGCAGCTGGTGTAGATAATTTTCTGGCAAAGCCCTACACCAAGGCAAACCTGTTATCGGTTTTGCAGGATTGGGCAGCAACCACCCAAAAAGAGAACGAACCTCCCTCGACACAGAATGCTCCTCCTGGTCTTTATGAAAAATGTCGTGAGTATCTGCTTACCAATTTTGCCCTTGACGACAAAAGTGCAGACCAGGTACTGGAATCGTATATTGAAGCGCTCGGAGAAAATCTTGAACAGCTCAATACCTCCATACAAACAGAAAATCGTGACGACATTCGCCTCCATTCTCATAAAATGAAAGGTTCTCTTTACAACATCAACCTTGAAGAGCTGGCAGAACTGGCACGAGATATGGAAACAAATAGCCTCAATCAAAATATTATGGAACTAAAAAATACGGCCGAGGCAATCGCACACGGGCTGCTCCCTCTCTTTAAGAACACTTACTCAAACCAGAGAACGCAGATTTTTTGAGAGCAACAACCTTTCAGACCATGTATTACAAACGCAGGAACTTATCCAGAATGTCCCTCCCCCCCAAAAGAGTCATGTCATGAATATTATCTTTTGTGAAGAATGCGGTAGTCGCAATATTATTGCAGAAGACATCCTGCAAGACATAGAAAAAAGTGCGATTCCCTGTCAGGTCTGTAATTTTCTCATTTCAGCCGAACATCTCATCGACTACAGCAAAACAGGAAAACTCATTGACACCTCTACATACAAGCTACTGGTCATCGATGACGACAAGGCCCATCTCACCTTACTTCAGGCAATATTGGAAAAAGAATACACTGTCCATATCGCCACTTCTGGTAAGGATGGGCTGGAAACAGCCACAAGCGTAATCCCGGATCTCATTTTGCTCGATGTCAGTATGCCCGGTATGGATGGATATGAAGTTTGCTCCAACTTGAAAAGCGATAAAAGAACACGGCACATTCCCATCATATTCATAACTGCCAAAACCAAAGGAGATGATGAGTACAAGGGATTATCCATAGGGGCAGTCGATTATATCGTCAAGCCGTTTAACAGCCAAATCTTAAATGCCAAAATAGCCTCCCATCTCAAGTTCAGGACTGTACGCAATGAACTGCAGCACAGGTTGGAAGAACAGGAAAAATACATTAAAGTACTCAAGGAAGAGATTGCAAATGACGATCGTTACCTCATGGAAACAGACATTCCGACAACGAAGGATACCGTGAAGGAAATCGATCTGGAAAAACAGCATCTCATAGATGTTGTCAATACACTCAACTCCTATGTCTCCATCCAGGATGCCACTGGTAGAATTCTCTGGACGAACAAGGCGATGATGAAGGCTTTCGATGTCATCTTTTTCGAGTTACAGGGCAAAAAATGTTATCAAAGCTATTGGGAGAGAACAACCCCGTGTGAGGGCTGCATCTGCAGCGATATCACCCTTCAAAACCCCACGACACCAGTGGAAAGATTCAACACCAAGCTGGGACAGAGGCTGCTACAAACCAGTCTGGCCCTTCACGACCATACAAATAATGTCGTGGGAATCGCCTGTACCTCGCAGCCCCTCGATTCAGAAGAAAAGAGCACAGATATTGCATCTCTTCCCGCAAGTAACGACAATCTTTCCGCAATGCCAATGGGAGAATTCAATGATGCAATCTCGACTTTGTTGATCAGTTCTGATACTATGTATAATATGTATAAACATGATAAAAAACTTGCCAGGATCAATGAGTATATCAACAGTGCAAGCACCACGCTCCGTACCTTGATGAGTGAACTCAAAGATGAGACAGCAAACAAGAAAATGTAACGTACATTTACTTCTAAGAAAGAAAAAGATAAAGGCCACTGATAACTATACACAACATTTATTAAACTTCATAGCAACAAGGAGATGAAAATGCTGAGAAACGAACGACTCAAAGAGACCCTCAACAGTTTACAAGCGGTTTCCGCAGACATTGAAGGCTGCGCTGTTGTCTCTGAAGATGGACTCATTATTGCAAGTTCTCTGCAGCAATCGATGGAAGAGGATCATGTTGCCGCGATGAGTGCTGTTATGCTCTCCATGGGAAATAGAATTGTCAAAGAACTGCACCGAGGAGATCTTGAGCAACTCTTTGTAAAGGGAAATGATGGGTATGTGATCATGGCCAATGCCGGCCCTCATGCCATGTTAGTGGCCATAACCCGGCCAGAGGCAAAACTGGGCCTGATCTTTCTTGATATTTCAAGAACATCCAAAGCTCTGGCAAAAATCTTAGAGTAAATTTTCGGAGTAACGGCCAATACATGACAGTCGGCTACATCATCTAGCAAAGGAGAAAGAACATGTTTGAATTATTTGCCGATGGATCGCATAAAAACGTCTGTTTGAACGATCTGTCTGAAGGGCATATGGTGGAAACAAATCAGCATATAATCGTCCATGAGAATGAAATGATGTGTCTCGATCCCGGCGGACACAAGATATTTAACAAACTCTTCAAACAAATGACCAATATCGGTTCACTGCGCAACTTGAAATACCTCTTCTTCTCCCACCAGGATCCAGACATCGTAGCTGCAGCAAACGGCTGGTTGATGACAACCGACGCAAAAGGTTTCCTCCCGGCAATATGGATGAGATTTATAACCCATTTTGGTGTCGATAGCATGGTTATAGACCGGATAACCCCTATCAATGATGAAGGCATGATTATCGATCTTGGCGGCTGCCCATTGAAGGTAATTCCCGCTCATTTTCTTCACTCGCCTGGAAATTTTCAGCTTTATGATCCGGTTTCAAAAATCCTTTACTCAGGAGATCTTGGCGCCTCTGTCGGTGCGGAAATATCGTTGGTAGAAGACTTTGACAACCACATTCAATATATGGAGGCTTTTCATAAACGCTATATGCCGTCGAAAAAGGCTCTGCAAATGTGGGTAAACATGGCGCGGAACCTGGACATTGAAACGATAGCCCCCCAGCACGGCTCTCTGTTCAAAGGCAGGGAAATGGTCAATCGTTTTATCGAATGGATAGACAGCCTGGAATGCGGTGTTGATCTCATGGGAGAGCAGTTTTCCATTCCAAAGTAAAAAATGTGAATCTGTCAACGAATACAGGACACTACTTGATCACTCATGGACAAACTTGACGGAAGAAAAAGTATTCTTTGTGTTGATGACGACAAGAGCATGCATCTGCTCTTAAAGTCACAACTGGTTAACAGCGGCGGCTGCAAAAGTCTACATGCAACGGGTGGCGAGGAAGCTCTCACCATTCTCAGGGATACTCAGATTGATCTTATCATTCTTGACATTAACATGCCCAAAATAGACGGTTTCCAGATGCTGGAATACCTGAAAAAAAACAAAGAAACCAGAACAATCCCTATCATCTTTCTCAGTAGTTTAAGTCGTGAAAATCTAAAGGTAAAAGCGCTCGAAAACGGTGCAGATGATTTTATGGTCAAACCTTTTACCGGCCCTGAACTTATTGCCCGCATCAAAGCTGTATTACGAAGAAATACCTCCAGGAAACAAGGAGTCATCGGCGATGTTCAAGGCAGACTTCAGGAGCTCGGTCTTTTTGAACTCTTGCATATGTTTTCATTTAGCAGTAGAAATGGAAAGATAGCCTTTCCTGAAATGAATGGAGAACTGGTACTTGCAAAAAAATCTGTTTTGTCGGCCAGGCAAGCTTCTTGGCAAGGCGAAGAAGCCTTGCTCCGTCTCTTTTTCCTTGAAAAGGGTTCTTTTTCCATACAGTACGGAGAGCAAGAGGGTGAAAAACTGGATACAATCGAGTCTCTACTTCTCTCCATAGCCACAAAACTCGATGAGCTGCATAACCAGATGGATATAATTGCGCCACAAAATGCGCTATTGTATGTGCATAATACAGAATGCCAGGAAATAAGAAATTTCAAAGAGAAATCGCCGATTTCCCTGACCAGCCTTGTTCTCTCCATGGAAGGGAAACTCAAGAAAAATCTTGAAATTATTAAAAAAGAGCTGCAAAACGGAACCATTGTAGTAGAAAAACCATAAGTAAAAACAATGTCTACAGCAACATTGACAATGAATTGTTACCTGCAAAAAAACGGATCACGTATAACAGAAAGTCTGAAATTATAAACAGGAGCTGACTTTGAACTCAATAGTCTCCATTACATCCCACAAAGGCGGTGTCGGCAAAACAATCGTAACTCTGAATCTTGGAGTAACCCTTGCCAGAGCTGGTCATAACGTGCTTTTAATTGACGGCGACCCTCAAGGTAATTTGTCTATGTCAATTGGCATGAAAAAAAAGAGCGAATCGGGTCTATACCAGGTCTTACAAAACAAGGCAGAACCAAAGGATGTGGTGATCAAAGCAAATAAACTGCCACTATCCATGGTTCATCTCGGTATACACTCTCCCCAGGGGCTTTTTAATCTGTCTCATGGAAGCCAGATCGACCAGTTGAAAAAACTGATGCATCTCACCAAGTCTCTCACCAGGAATTTCGATATTACCCTTATTGATACTGCCAACAATGTTGGTTCACTCAATGCGGTACTTCTTGGCTGTTCTGATTCGGTTATCATTCCAGTTACATGCAAAAACAATTCGCTGAGATCTCTTCCCTTATTGCTGAAACTGCTAGCCCGTATTCGAGACAGACTGAACAACAAGATATCCCTGCTGGGCCTTGTCTTGCCAATGCTTGATATCAATAACCCTTACGAAATTGAAGTGTTGACAACACTCAAAGAGGCTTTTCCAAGCGGAGCTTTCTTTTCGACGTTTATCCCCTTTACCAGCTTGGTTGAAAAAGCCGAAATAAAAGAAGCTCCACTCAGCTTTCTTGCAGACGCAGAAGCGTTGCAAAAGGCATATGAAAAACTCTCGCATGAGGTCATTCAGCGACTTGAATATACCATGAAAGGAGATAACGATGACGACCATCCTGAAGAAATCTTCTGAGCTTGCAGAAAGCGCCCAATTAATCAGTGACCTGTTAATTCCTGTTCCCGAGTTCCTTCAATATGATGCTTTTCACCAGATTTTTCCTCCTTCTGAGGAGATCACTACAGACGAAAAAAGCTCTCTGTTTACCGAGGAGGAACCTTTCAAGCTAACAATCGAGGAGAAACCACTACTAGAAAAAGAGCCTGTTGATCTCGAAGAAATAGAAGAACTCGTCGATATCGTATTTACAGGTGACAAGCTTGAGAAACTCCTGGAAAATCTTTGTTTGCAAAGCGGCTTTTCAAGTGCTGTCGTTGCCGATGGAAAAGGTTTGCCTATCAGTGGATTCAATACACCTGTTGACATAGATATACTGGCGGCATTCAGCTCCGTGCTTGGAGATATTATTGACAAAGTGCCCTATTTTCTTACACAGTATGAAGCGGGCAACATCTCTATTGATATCAACTATGTTGACAAGGCTGTCGTACAAAAATTTCTCATTGAGGAAGAATCCTTCTATCTGCTTATCATCTGCTCTCAGGATATTGACGAACGTGCTTATATCGAGTTGTTCAGCGATCAGATTACAAAGGTGTTAAAAAGATAAAAAACTCTAAAAGAGGTGAAAAAGAACTGAAAAATTACTCTTGCCTTATCCCTTTTTATTTTTCAGTGAATACTGAAAAATAAAACAGCATATAAAAATTGCTGGATATTTTAGCAAAAACATGTTTTAGCTGTTCAGTATTATTAGGTTTGTTACGATAGGGGATTACCATGACGAGCAGACAATCCATTTTACTTCTTGAAGATGAAGTAGACATTTTCTCCATTCTAAAAGGCCTCCTGGATAAGTTAGGGGCTCCTCGTGTCTTTACAGCCACCAACAGTGAAGATGCTGTAGTGTTGCTAAATGACCGCCATATAGACCTGATCATCATTGATATAAAAACAATTCCTGAGAAAGGCATACAATTCATCAATGAACTCCATAAGCGCGACAGTCAATTGAAAATCATTATAGTCGCTGTCCATGGAACCCCGTCACTCAGGGAACAAACCGTAGCAGCTGGTGCTGGATATATTGAAAAACCATTTAATATCAAAGAATTTACAACCCTGGTGCAGCAATATCTTCCACCACAGGGATTCAATGGTGCTGGTGTACGCGGCATACATCTTTTTGATCTTTTTCAATTAATTGAGAAAAATAATAAGTCTCTGTTACTCATAGTCACCAACAATCATGAAGATGTGGGGAAACTCTATTTTGATAAAGGGGCAGTGATACATGCAGCGACAAAACAGAAAATAGGAAAAGAAGCATTTTATGAAGTGATGAAATGGGAGCAGGGGAATATTACCTCGTTACAACTTCCCATGAAGTTTCCCACCACAATTTCCGATCCTACTTCCGTACTGATAATGAGCGCAATGCACATTAAGGATGAGATAGAAAACAATCCTGCCCCCTCGCTCCAGGGTTCAGCGGATCACCCCGACACTATAAAGAAACCCGCTGGTTCCTTAGACACGCCTAAAGAACCAGTGGCAAAAACTACACTTACTGGAACATCTGTTCCTTCACAACCAACAATATCAAAGGAGATTATAATGACACTCCAACAAATTCAAGAACAATTTAAGTCAGAAATTCAAGGTTTTATATCATCAGTCGTGGCAGATACCGAGCAGTCCCTCCTCCTGGCAGGGACCTCTACGGATCCGTCATTTGATGCGTCGGTTCCTGTCGGCTTTTTCAATGAAGTCGTTCGAGCGGCAAATAGCGCCTTGGAGGTTACCGGCTGGGGAGCACCAGAGGATATGCTTATTTCTGGAAAAGATTACAATATCGTTATTTTTCTCCTCAAAGATGGTACCTACTGGCAAGGAATCTCTATTTCCAAGGCTACCCCCGTAGGGATGGCATTGGCACGGTTCCGTGCAATAAAAAAAGAACTCGAAGCCGCGCTCCCATAGCAAGGAAATCGGATTCATCTGGAAACCGCATACCTGAAAGAGAAATAGCAAAAGGACATGATATGAGACCATTTGGTTGAAACTCACTGAGCAACTTCCATGAGGTCTCTTATCATAACTGGTCAGAAAAAAGGGCTTGCACAGCCCTTTTTCGCCCAATGGCGGCCTGTCTGCGTTCAAAGATAAAATAGCCGCAACAAGAGAGCCAAGCAGTTTCGTCTGATCTCTATCAAATATCCACGGGGATAATCAGGAAGAATGACGATAAAACCCTCTTTTGTTGAGAAACATGTCGACATCATCTGCAAGCTCATCTGTACCTGTACTATTATCTTCCAGCCAAGCAGAGCCATTCGTTGTTTCGCGGGAAACAGATAAAGATGAAGGGTTTTCCTTGTTTAATAATTGCAGGGTTGCGACTGTTTTTTCTCCCACATTATCAATATAGGACTGCAATGCCTGCCAGACATGAGAACCGATATCCTGGGGCAACCTTCCCATTTCCTGTACCATGGTTTTCTCCTCACCCTGCAAAAGTCCTTCACTATACTGATCCATAAATGTATCAGCCCCATCTCCCTGTTCCACTAAACTGGCAATCTCTTTTGCCATCTCGCTTAATTCAACTGTATCGAGAATACTCTTTTCAGAGGCATCAAATGCGTTGAACTTTTCTGCGGCATCCGGCTTTTGCTGAGTTTGATTAGTTACACCCTGACTGATGAAAAGGTTTGACAAATTATTAATTGTACTCATATCTTTCCCCAGAAGTTATGAAGCTATGTGGAACTAGTGCCTCTTATACAGATTTTACTCGTCTCTTTTCAAAAACCAATATATCCGTATCACGTCTCAAGATATTATTAACCAGATAAAAGTAGTATAACCATTTTTATATAAACACAAGCCAAGCCTACCCTAAAAACAGCTCAAATGAGTGCAAATTTCAAGATAATGTACAAAATCGTCAAATTTAGCTGCTTCCTAAAAATGGAAGATTTAGTATAGTATAACACAATTATTCCCCCATTACATACAATTTCATAAAAAAATAATCAAAACTGCAGAAAGGCTGAGAATGGAAAGAAATGTGGAAAGAAGTATCACAGATGATGCCACCAGGGTATCACCACCCAACTTTGCAGATAGCACATATATGGCTGTTGATGCGGGTAGAGAAAAAAAGATCATTCCAACAGACATGGAAATATCATCAACCTGGAACAGACGCAGGAAAACATATCCCACACAAGGTAACAGCAGCAATTTAAAGAAGCAAGAAGCCAGCGAAATTCGCAAGTACCCCCCCATTCTGATAGTCGACAGGGTGCCACCAACAGAAAAAAGTGCCAGCGGCAGTGTAACCTGAGACATCATTTTGAGAGTATTATCTAAAAACACAGGAAAAACAGTACCTGTGGAAGCAAAAACTATCCCGGCAAAACACCCCCATATCAGAGGATTTGCCCCCAGAGCTTTTACCAGCAGAACAGATCGTTTTTCATCGATGCCATTGCTGTCTGAAAACCATATCAGGATAGAAACAGCTCCCACATTCACCAGGGGAATAACAAAACCCAGCATAAAGCCAAAAACGGTTATCCCTGCTTCACCGATACTATTCACTATAACGGCAAGACCGATATAGGTATTGAACCTGTAACAGCTCTGGCTGAAGGCACCAACTTTTTTTCGATCCATCTTACTGAGAATACAGTACAACAAGGATACTACAAAGGTAACAAAAAGAGCGGTCATAGCAGCCCAGACAAGATTAAAGGGCAGCCCGGCATCATAACGTGCTCCACCAATCTTGTAAAACAGCATCAACGGGAAAAAAACGTAGTAAACGAGACTATCAGATTTTTTTAAGAACTCGCTGTCAGTATATCCTTTTGTTCGAAGAAAGTACCCCAGGGTAAGGAGAAAGAATACAGGAAACAGGGCATTAAAGACAATCACAGCTTTTGTCCTCTCATGCAGAACATCCTCATTGCTTGCAAGGTCTCAAAGATTTGCAATTGAAAATCGCATGTCACACAACACGGAGAATCGATATTTTCCATGGTTTCCTCATAGTAAGTATGGTGATAACCTTCAAAAACTGCTTAAATATAGAAGTATTATCCTCTTTTATCAAATAATTTACTGTACACTGATAAAACATTTCCTTTGCTCTCTTGAATTTATAACGTAATATATTCTCCATTTCTGGGTGATAATTTATTATTTGACATATGCAAAACAGAGTCATATAGTTGTTTTGTATTTAACTAATTACTTGAACTTAAACAGGGCAAAAACTGTCGGATCTCGTCTAAATTATATCTCAAGGAGCCAGCAATGCATTCATATACGGCATACCTGCTACCCTTTTTACTGGTAATATCCCTCACCATCAATGGCTGCAACAACCATGAAAGCCATCAGCAAGTGCAAGCGGACAATCGCCCGACAATCCCGGTAAAGCTTATTGAAGCGAAAACGATTTCCATACCGGATCAGGTGGAGATCATGGGGAATCTGCAGGCTTTCCAGACCGCTGTCATTTCATCAAGAATAAGCGGTACCATTACAAAGATAGACGTTATTCCTGGTACACAGGTAAAGAAAGGTGATGTACTCGTTGAAATCAATGCCGATGAAATCAATGCACAGCTTCTCCAGGCCAAGGCAGAGTTAGATCAGGCGGCACGTAACCTTGAAAGAGAGAAAAAACTGCTACAGCGCAAGGCAACAACAGTTGAAACCGTCAAAGCCCTTGAAGATGTGCATAAGATTGCCCTGGCTGGTTTCAAAGAGGCGCAGATCATGTTTGGCTATACCACGATCACAGCACCATTTGATGGCCAGATAACAAAGAAACTTGCAGATGTTGGAGAACTCGTCAATCTGGGTTCAGCCCTCCTCCACCTGGAAAACAGCTCGCAATATCAGGTCTCCACCAATATTCCTGAAACGCTGGCATTACATCTAAAGCTTGGTATGATACGTACCGTCACAGTCCCCAGTGCAGGGTTGACAACTGAAGGGATTATCAGTGAAATCGCACCCATTGCTGATCCCACAACACATACCGTTCCCATTAAGCTTGATATTTCCTCCCAGAAAAATCTTCGTTCTGGGCAGTTTGCCAGAATCACCATACCTGGACAGGAAGTGAACACAATCATCATTCCAGAAGAAAGTGTCATTGTCAAAGGTCAGCTGGAATGCGTATTTGTGGTTGTGGATAACCGGGCCAGATTGCGCCTTGTACGCACAGGGCAAACCTACCCGGAAGGAAAAGAGATTCTTACAGGATTGAACGAGGGTGATATGATAATCACCGAAGGCGCCGACAAAGTTGCAGACGGGCAGCAGGTAACCACCTAAAAAACTGTTCTTTATAGAGAGGACCATGAATACAGAACACCATACCAAAGCAGGTTTTGCAGGCTCCATTGCCCAGATGTTCATCCAGTCAAAGCTGACCCCTCTTGCCGTTATCGCATCTCTGCTGCTCGGACTGATGGCCATCATGTTTCTACCACGCGAAGAGGAACCACAAATAAAGGTCCCTATGATCGATGTCATGGTCGAGATGCCCGGAGCAACAGCAAAAGAGGTCGAGCAGCGACTTTCCATCCCCATGGAAAAACTGCTCTACGAACTTCCTAATGTGGAATATATCTACTCAACATCGCAACCGGGAAAGAGTCTTCTGGTCGTCCGCTTTTATGTGGGAGCCGATCTTGAGAACTCCATTGTTCTGCTCAAACAGAAACTTGAAACGAATTATGACAAAATCCCCCACGGAGTTTCACAACCACTGATAAAGCCGCATATAATCGATGATGTTCCGATATTAGCCTTGACATTTCATGGTGGTGACTATGATCACTACATGCTTAGGCGTGTTGCAGCAGAGGTGGATGATGCCATAAAAAGCATAAAAAATGTATCTGAAACAAAACTCATCGGCGGTGCCAGAAGACAGGTTCGTATTCTTTTTGACCCCCTGCTCCTCCACTCCAGAAACCTCACCATCACAGATGTTATATCCAAGCTGCAACAGGCGAACAGGCAGTCACTTCCAGGAAGTCTGAAAACCCTGAACAATGAGATTTTACTGCAAACCGGGAAATATCTCGAAAACAAACAGGAAATTGACAAGGTGGTCGTTGGTGTCTATGCCGGTCGTCCCGTTTATTTACGAGAAATAGCCCAGATCATAGACGGAGCCGAAGAGCCCACCAGTTATGTGCTTTTTGGTTCAGGTACCACAGGTAAAAGAGAACCAGCAGTTACACTTTCGGTTGCCAAACGTCCCGGAGCAAATGCGGTGGATGTGGTCGAATCGGTACTTGAGAAAATTGAAGGCCTCAAAGGAACCATTATCCCGGATGATCTCTCCATCACCGTTACCCGCGATTATGGTGAAACAGCTGCAGAAAAGTCAAATGAACTGCTGCTCCATATGGGAATTGCAGTCTTTGGAGTGGCTATCTTAATCCTTCTCTTTCTGGGATGGCGGGAATCCATTGTTGTTATGCTGGCAATCCCCTCCACGCTGGCCCTGACACTCCTTGTCTTCTATCTCTATGGTTACACATTGAACAGAATCACCCTGTTTGCGTTGATCTTTTCCATTGGAATACTGGTAGACGATGCTATCGTAGTGGTTGAAAATATCGTACGCCACGGAAAACTGCCGCAAAACAGAAATAAGACCTTTGTCCAGCTGGCAACAGCTGCTGTTGCTGAAGTTGGCAACCCGACTATCCTTGCAACATGGGCAGTAATTGCTGCAATTTTGCCGATGGCATTTGTCGGCGGGCTCATGGGCCCCTATATGCGCCCCATACCGATCGGGGCAACGGCTGCCATGATTTTTTCGCTGTTCATCGCCTTTACCGTAACACCCTGGGGAGCTGTGCATATTCTGAAACGCCACGCCAAACACACGCATGGCGGTGATGAGATGCCTGATGATTTTTTCACCCGTCTATATCATCGTGTCATGGACCCGCTGCTCGCCCATACCGGATCGAGAGTCCTGTTCTTTTTCGTAATCACAGCGCTATTGCTGGGAAGCATGTCTTTGGTCTATTTTGGCAAGGTCAAGGTAAAGATGCTGCCCTTCGACAATAAGAGTGAGTTTCAGATCATCCTGGATATGCCCGAAGGAACTCCCCTGGAGCAGACAGGAAAGGTAGCGTTGGAGATCTCCGAAGTTGTAGCCCAAGACCCTGCTGTCGTCAATTATCAGATATACACAGGCACGGCCTCACCCTATAATTTCAACGGCCTCGTCCGTCATTATTTCCTCAGATCAGGACCAACAGTTGCTGACATTCAGGTAAACCTGCTTCCCAAACATGAGCGCAGTGAACAAAGCCATGAAATTGCCCAGCGCATCAGGCCTCTTGCAGCAGAAATTGCAACCCGTTATGGAGCAAGTCTTGCAGTTGCAGAAGTGCCGCCAGGTCCCCCTGTACTCCAGACCCTGGTCGCTGAGATTTATGGCCCGACCGAGGAAGACAGAATCAAACTAGCAGAAAGTGTAAAAGACATTTTTGCAACAACCGAAGGGGTTGTCGACATCGACTGGTACCGGGAAACAGAACGAATCCGCAAGGTAATCACCGTTGACAAGGAAAAAGCGGCATTAAGTGGTGTTTCCGAAGCATTGGTAACCAAGACGATAGAAATCGCCCTTGCAGGCAGATCGATTGATCTCTTTCACCAGCCACGAGACAGGAAAGAAATCGAAATAATCGTTGAGCTTCCCACGCATCTTCGTTCACGCATGGATACTTTGCTCAACATCTGGGTACGTCCCGATATGATGGATAATTTTCCCCTGATACCACTTCGGGAACTTGTCCAGGTAGAGAATAAGGCTACCGACCAGCCGATCTACAGAAAAAATCTCAAACCCGTCATCTATGTGACCGCAGATGTTGCTGGAACTGTTGAAAGCCCTGTCTATGCCATCCTGCAAATGAATAAACGACTGGCCGCTCTCAATAAAAAGGATTTTGGCGGAGATAACGGCAACATCACCATCTATAACCTTAACCAGCCCTTTATGGATTCGGAACCCGCGATAAAGTGGGATGGAGAATGGCATATAACACTGGAGGTTTTCAGAGATCTGGGTCTCGCCTTCTGCGTGGTTATGATCCTCATCTACATGCTTATGGTCGGGTGGTTTAAAAACTATATCACCCCTTTCGTGGTTATGGCGGCAATTCCGTTTTCCCTGATAGGCATTTTACCCGCTCACTGGGGGATGAACGCATTTTTTACCGCTACCTCCATGATCGGTTTTATGGCAGGTGCTGGCATTGTTGTCCGAAATTCCATTATCCTGGTTGATTTTATTGAGCTGCGAAGAAGCGAAGGGCAGGAACTGGCCCAGGCCGTAACAGAAGCCGGTGCAGTACGATTTCGCCCCATGCTGCTCACAGCCCTTGCCGTTGTGGTAGGCGCATCAGTTATTCTTGCTGATCCAATCTTCCAGGGACTGGCAATCTCACTGATGTTTGGTGAAATCGCTTCTCTTCTTGTCAGCCGTATGGCTGTACCAGTGCTCTACTATATGGTAAAAAAATAGGTATCAAAAATCCCGAGACGGCATCACAGGCATTACCGGGAAGCGTATCTCTTCGTCGATTTCCGCATCTCCCTGCATCAGGCTGGCATCATACTCCTCTTGCTGGATACGTGGTAGCAGAAGAGGGTCCACCTCATTCATCTCCTGCTCGACTCTTTCGATATTCTGCTTCACCTTATTGATAATGGAAACACCCGGGTATTTCACAAGAATATCACTGAGCAGGCGACGTGATTCTATGAGAAGCTTCTTTCTTAACTCGATATCTTCCGTTTTTGTGTAACGTTTATAAATATTTGCGGCATCACGTCTAGCCGCTCTTGCTGCATCGAGCGTAATTTCATTAATTTTATCCTGGGCCTTGGCCCCATATTCACTCTGTAAAAGAGAAGTAAACACCTCTATTGCCGAATCGTAAGCACCTTCATTCACCAGAAGCAAACCCTCGTTCCAGGTATCATCGAGTTTCTGCGTTCTCTCTTGCCGACGCATTTCACGATCCAGCGCGTCCTGGATAACAAGCTCATCATTCTTTTTCTTGATCCGCTCCTTCTGCTCAGCACCAATTATATCACCAGGAATTCCATCCAGCCGTTCAAGGGCACCAATATAGTTTTTTTCTGCTGCCAGTGTATCCACCTCAGCGATGAAGGCATCAAACCATGCTGCTGCACCCTGGGCAGCATTCTGCCTGATAATATCCACATTTGAAGCGACAGGTGAATAAGGGTAGTTTTCCAGAAAGGTATCTGCATCCCAAACAAGTTGAAAACCATCCCGAGACGGGATAAATCCCAAAAAATCACGAAGCAGGGTCGAATAACTGGCAAGCTCAGGGCTGTTCTCATCACTTCTCCCCAGAATATCAAGCTGCAGGTTCGACCATTTCTCGATACTGCCAAGAGCTTTATAATCATTTGCAATATTCAGATACTGTTTTTCTGCCAAGGTATAATTCCCGCTCGATGTATAGAGATCCGCCAACATTTTACGTAAGGAGAGAAGGTCTGTTGGCTGTTCATCAGAGATCACCATCTCATCGACAATCTGCTGATAGATAGCAGCCGCATTTTCTTCCTGATGTAAAAACATCAAGGCATTGGCATACAATATTTTTGTACGCAGATGCAAACGCTTCTTCTGCTGTTCTGGAATCTGCTGCCAGAGTTGAATAACCTCTTCATACTCTTTACTATCAGTATACCGTTCAATAAGTGTTTCAAGCTGAGGTAGATCAGCCTCTTCCTCACGCTTTTCCCAATCTATAAGCTTATCTTTTTCAGGCGTGAGAATTTTCCCGCAGATTGATTCCAAAAAACTGATATCATTTTTCTGCAAGTCCAAAACTCGCTGGGAACTGATGACAAGGGTCGATGACGTGGTGTTGAGCTGCAGCATATCTGATTTCAGCTGATAATACCCATCCAGTACCTTCTGCAGATCCTTGAAACAGCCCACCATGATCTGCATATCCTCATCACTGGTCTTCTCAGGCGCTGCGGCCTGTTCATCTATCCTTCGCCAGTTCTCCAATTTACGACCATATTCAAATATCCGATCCTCCACATAGCTCATGGTAGGTAAAGGGCCCTGAACCGGAATAGTAGCGGCAGGTGTTTGAATTTCTGAAACCTCTGCCGGAAGAACAGGGGCCTGAGGTAAAACAATTCGCTTATCCTGTTCAGAAACAGAGACTGGTATTGTCGATGATACGATCTCAGTCTCCTGAATGGAAGAGGGAGGTGTTTCGGGAACAACCTCTATTTGATCATATTCCTGCAACGCCGCAGGTGGTGTAATATCGGATGTAGATGCGCAACCAGCTAGTATAAAAGTGGCACAAAGAGGCATGAAAGACTTTCTTATTCCATACATATTTTATCGTCTCTGTAGTTTTTTAGATCTTAATAACAAAACTTTCGTTCTACTGCTCCTGTTTATCTCTATCGGTCATTTCACAGATGACTTTTACCTGTGTATCTCTAAGTATCTATTCTCATTCTTCACTTTTTTGCAAGTTGATTTTTTGTCTCCAGAAAGGTAGAAATCTCCGCTCTGGATGAAATCGTCCATCGCCATTCCTCTCTCCAAAGCTTAAAATTGAGGGGCGATACCTGTCTTGCTCGGAAACAGATGTCAGAGGATAGGCTATTTTTCCACCCTGCTTTGGGTCTGCCCAATAATATCTCTGCCCCAAATCCTTCCTTAAAATATGTAGACCGTTAAATGAAAGATCAACAACATCAAGACGAGCCCCATATGCTCTCTCATCAAAAAGAGCGAGAATAATATCTGACCACGCAGGAAGAGCACCCGCAGACCCGGATATCTTTGTGGCCCCCTTTCTCATTTCCTTATTATCATCATAGCCAACATATACACCAACCGCATGGCCATCTTCTATGGACAATCCCTGATTTTTATCTGCAACCACAGGCAAAAAACCAAGAAAGGAAGCGTTGGTATATCTATTGGCAGTACCTGTTTTCCCCAGAACCGGAACTGACAAACGCAACCCGCCATCACCAGATTCATTCTCCCCAAACTTGATATTTCTATCGGCATATCGGCCGGTTCCAAATTTCACTATATTCTCAAGAATATGCCCAATTTCAAGACTGCTCTTTTTATCCAGCACCCTTTTCTTTATTCGCGCTGGACGATAGAGAACCTCGCCGTCAGCAGATTCTATCCGGTCCAGAATAAAGAGAAGCTCCTTATTTTCAGACGATCCCTCAAGATCAGTAATGTGCCCTGTGACCAACCCCTCATACATGCGCACCGCCTCAAACAACGTCACTACATTAGAGCCCAAGGGAAAGGAAAGAACCGGATCAAGAGTGCTTTGTATCCCCATTTTCTTCCCTAAGGCAATAATATACTTCAATCCGGCAAGAATTCGATAATCCTGGACATTTTCAAGAACTTCAAAACTATAAAGGGGTTTGGCACCTAATTTCTTATAATCCCGTTCCACCTGCTGTTGCAGAAGCTCAAAGGCCTCAAAAGAAATCCTGTTATCAAGAAGAACATTATCCCAGAAAGTCTGCTGTTCTCTTTTTCCCATACGCCTTAACCGTTTTGCAACCTCACCGGGACTTATAAGAAAACCGTTTCTATCAGATATGGCGCCCGTAAACACAATGTTCCCCGCTGCTGTCTGATAGAGGTGATAACCAGAGGCCTTGTAAGGATAAGTCCCTGCTCTATTACCGCCCAAACGTATCCCGAATATAGTACTCTCTGCCAACTTCTCGTTGAGACTGTTACGATAGAGTTCAAACTGCTGCTTTATTTTCTCAAGGCGCAGAAAATTGTTCTCCAGCAGTTCCAATCGAAGTTGCAATTCCTTTACTTCCCGACTTTTGATCCCATCCCGTGCCATATCCTTTTTCACATCATCACGGAATTTTGAAAAACCCAGACCATAATGCAGTCTGGAGATAGTTTCGTAATCTTTGTCCCGGCCTACAAACAAAAGATCCGGCTCAATATGCTTTACAGCATGATAAAAAGCAGCCTGACGCAGCAGGTCACGGGTCATGACAATGCCATAAGAATCTCTGATCCTGTTTTTAAAACGGGAATAGGGTTCTACTTCACCATCTACCTCACGAGGTGTCATACCCATTTTTTCTGCCAGCTCAAAAAACTGCTGCTGATCCAGCTTGTCCAAAAGTCTCGTAAGCAACCATACAGAGGCCACATTTTCTGAATGCACACCTGCCCAGCTCATGGAAACAGTATCATAGGGAGAATGATGGTCTGGTCTTGGGAAATAGGGCTGGTTCTGAAATATGAAAACATCGCGGGAGTTCACCAGTTTATCCGCACTGCTCCATCCCATTTGCAGAGCTGCGGCGTAGACAAAGGGTTTGAAGGCCGATCCCATGGTACGTTTACCATAGATCGCCCGATTGAAAAACCTGTTCTCCACACCGCCACAGACAGCCTCGATACGGCCATCTTTTACCACAAGTGCACCTCCCTGAACCTTTGGAAATTTCTCAAGATCTAATTGAATTTCATCAGCTGATCGACCTGCAACACTCACCCACAGTTTATCCTGCGGCTGTATTTGGGTTAGAAAATTTCTGTAATCATTTTGATGTGCCTCTGTCCAGGGATTGTGTTCCCACTTCACCCTGGCCTTAACCAACCTGGAAAAACCATCCTTGCTGATTATCCCGACTCCATTTTTCCGTCCCAGATCCACGTCAACGAGCAGTCTCTCAGGATCTACACGAAGAACTTTTCCAAAAAGAAAGCTATGTTTTTCTGCCTTGAGATCACCCTTATACTCGAGAGCAGCCAACTCACGCTGCACCTCTTCACGCTCATACCCCCGTAATCGTACATCCAATTCAGAGAGATGATGACGGAGAGAATACAATGTCTGCTCCTGGAGATTTTTATTTATTGTGGTAAATATCTTGACCCCTGACGTGGAGATGTTGTAAATATCATGCTTCTCCAAAGCATCTCTCACCTCAGGAAGCGAGACCGCATCACGCACCATTTCCATAGCATAATCAAGAGAATAACCGACCTTGCCCTTGTTAAATTCCAATGTACTTTCCTTGGCACGGCTGTACTGATAATCAGTGATAAACCCTAACTCCCTCATCCGTGTAAGCACATACCCGATACGCTCACGCCCCCGTCTGAGTGCTTTATTTTTGCTTTGCTCATTTTTCGTTAAAAATGGGTTGTAATAGTTCGGTCGTTTTACACTCCCGGCAATATAGGCACATTCCAGCAGATTCAATTCATCGACTTTTTTATTAAAATAGTATCGTGCAGCAACACCGAGCCCATGACCGTTACCACTGACATAAAACTGGTTGGTATAAAATTCAAAGATTTTCTCTTTGGAATATTGATGTTCCAGACGCAGAGCAAACAGTAACTCCTTTAATTTTTCTTTGAGTGAACGCTTCTCTCGCTTAAAGAGATTTTTGGCTGTCTGCTGGGTAAGAGTTGAACCACCGCCCACGACCCTGCCCGCCTGGATATTTTTTACAGCTGCACGAAGAATACCCTGTATATCAAAGCCGAAATGGGAAAAAAAGCGATTATCCTCTGAGGCAACCAAGGCATTGATAAAATGAACAGGTATGTTTTCATAGGGCACATATTGACGATGCGCCTCATTAAAAAAAACACCCAACCTGGATTTTCCGTCCTCATAGTAGACAGGACTCTCCACTCCCAGAATAGAGGTGATATTTTCCTGGTTAATTTCATCTCCTGGATTTACAACGACCAAAGAGTAGAAAACACCTCCACAGACCAGAATCGCCACAACAACAAAAATAAGAAACAGCCAGATAAGCCTTTTAATCATAATGCAGGAGAAGAAGAATATTGAACACGGCGAGGTACTTCCATACGCCACAGGACCCGGGGAATATGCATTTTACTTGCAATTTTTGATTATTTCGAGTTTATATACAGGAATTTTGAACAGTGAATGTACTCTTATTTACACAATATCTCAACTGGCAACCTGTGCTTTTTATTAATAAATAGATATTTCCTTTCACAGACAAACAATACAATGCCGCGTACACGAATTTACTCATGGCTTCTTTTTTCTTTGCTTTTTATTCTTACAGCCTGTACCCCTCAACATTTTGATTTTTCAGAAAATATACCCGTCCAAGCCAAAGATTATCCTGAGGAAACTGCAAACCAGGACACCACAGAAATTCAACCGCCACCGCTGGAACTGCTGCCCGAACCCGTTGAGGATGAAAGCAATATAGTTCTGGAGCTAGATGCCTTACGCCAGACAGGAACATGGGAAAAAGAAAATACAGAAAAGGATCAAACTCCTGCTGCGATACAATATGATTTCCCTGTTGTAATCAACAAGCAAGTTGAGATGTATCTCAACTTATTCCAAAACAGACAGCGGAAATACTTTGGCAGATGGCTTGTACGATCAGGCAGGTATCTCCCCATGATTCAAGCAGAATTTAAAAAAGCGGGTCTCCCCTCTGACCTCGCATATCTAGCCATGATCGAAAGCGGTTTCAATCAACGGGCCTACTCTCACGCTCGTGCAGTGGGAATGTGGCAGTTCATGAAGGGAACAGGCAGAGATTATCATCTAAAAATCGATCGCTATGTTGATGAAAGACGTGATGCGCTCAAGTCAACACAGGCAGCCGCAGCCTATCTGAAAGATCTCTACCAGCAGTTTGGTGACTGGCATCTCGCCGTCGCCGCATATAACGGCGGCCCGGGTAAGGTGCGAGGTGGACTGAAAAGATATAAGGTCAATACCTTCTGGGAACTGGCTCAAAAAAAATGTTTACGTCTTGAAACAAAGCGGTATGTACCTAAGCTGATAGCCACAATCATCATTGCCAGAAATCCGGGAAAATACGGCTTTAAAAATATCAAATATGCCGCACCTCTGGAATATGACACCATTGAAGTGGGCCCGGGACTTGCCCTGCAGGCACTTGCCCTTGCCACGGGAACAACCAAACGGGAAATTACCCTCCTTAACCAGGAACTTCGCACAGGAAAAACACCACTGAACCGCTCTGTATACCAGGTAAATATCCCTAAAAATACACATACTATAGCACAGCAGAATCTCAAACGTCTTCATAGTACCGTGCGCACTGGTTATAAAACCCATATAAAACGAAAAGGTGAGACACTCGCGGCCATCTGCAGAAAATATAACCTCAACACCACAACCCTGCTAAAGGTAAATAACCTGCACAACGGCAAGATTCAAAATGGTCAAAGACTGCGTATCCCGTATTCCATTGTAGAATATACATTGCTGCCCGAAGATGGTTCAAGGCTTGCTGAAAACAGGAACGGTCTCATCCTCCATACAATTCAAAAGGGTGATACCATTTCAAAAATAGCAAAGAAATATAACGTCCAACCTGATATGATCATGGCCTGGAATAATCTGAAAAGTATTCATAAAATACGAGCAGGAAAACAGCTTGCTCTCTATATTATAGATGATACAAAGACTATTGCCGGCAACGGGCAGAACGGGAAGAATATTGCGACTGAAGAAAAAAGACAAACCGACTCCATTATTGTTCTCGCTGAAACGAAAAAGAAAGCCTTGAAAAATCAAACACAGGAGGATACATTCAGCATCTACCATGTTAAAAAAGGTGATACGCTGTGGCACATATCCCGTCGGTTTAATATCCCCACCGCAGAAATTAAGCGCTGGAATAACCTCACCTCAAACCTCATCCATCCAGGCAGTCTGCTCAAACTGAAAGATGTCTAGCTCCATACATGTTTTCGTTCAATGATACTTTTTTCTACACGATAGCAATCCGCTCTGTTTGCAGTCATGCTTATCAGACGGTATGAGTATCAGAGTCAGTTAACAAGAAATCGTCAAGCACCATATTCAACACAAAACGAGGAATTTCCAGCTCATACACTTTTCTTCTTTACAATTACAGAAATCAGTACCATTGTAGCCAGAAACGAAAAACGGCACGACAAAGATGCCTTTAGACCATTATCTAACAAAAAACATCATGCGAGAACCAAACTCACAAGAACATCATAATTATCCTGCTGATGTGCATATCGTTTCACATCAGTCAAGAACCATCTATTTAATAGGAACAGCTCATATTTCTCAGGAATCCGTTGACCTTGTTGAAAAGGTAATACGAGAACAAAAACCAGATAGAGTCTGTATTGAACTGGATGACAAAAGATATAAAGCTCTTACTGACAAGAAAAAATGGCAATCCCTTGATCTGAAAGAGATCATACGCAAAAAACAACTCTCTACCTTAGTCATCAATATGCTGATGGCATCATATCAAAAGAAACTGGGCAGCAAGCTTGGCGTTTCACCAGGCGCTGAACTCCTCAAGGCTGCTACCACCGCTGACGAACTTGGAATCCCCATCTCTCTCTGCGATAGAGACGTTCGTATCACCTTGAGAAGGGCCTGGAAATCGACCTCTTTCTTTAAGAAAGGATATCTTTTTGCTGCCCTTTTCGGTAGTTTATTTGATAAAACCGAGGTAGATGAAGAAAAACTGTCAGAATTAAAACGCACAGATGTGCTCTCTGAGCTGATGGAGGAAATGGGAGATGTCCTGCCTGATGTAAAGCGTGTTCTGATAGATGAGCGAGATATGTTCCTTGCCGAAAAGATAAAAGAGAGTGAGGGCGAGGTGGTTGTTGCTGTAGTGGGAGCAGGTCATGTTCCGGGCATTATTGCAAAGCTCAACGAAGACAACCATCACATGATAGCCGAAATCAGCACAATCCCTCCTGTATCAAAATATTATAAGTTCATCGGTTGGGCGATTCCTCTGATCATCATCGCCTCAATCATCATCCTGGGAATTCAGAAAGGCGCTGCCGTTGCCGGCGCCAACCTTCTTTACTGGATCCTTGCAAACGGCATTCCCTCATCATTGGGAGCAGCCATCGCCCTTGCCCATCCAGTAACTATCCTCTCCGCCTTTTGCGGAGCCCCCATAACCAGTCTTACCCCGGTGATTGGCGCAGGGTATGTTGCAGCCTTTGTCCAGGTCATGGTAAAACCACCAGTTGTTCTGGAATTTGAATCAGTTATCGATGATATTTCAAAATTTACTAAATGGTGGAGTAACAAACTCCTGCGAATTTTCCTCGTCTTTTTCCTGGCAGGATTTGGCTCACTTATTGGCACCTGGATAGGTGGGTATGAGATAATAACTAATTTAGTTAGTTAACGATATGAAAACAGAAAACAAACAAAAAAAGAAGTCAGACAAAAATGTAAGCAGCAGGCAGATAAAATACCTGCGCGGGTTGGCACATACGCTTTCCGCTCTCATCCTTATAGGAAAGGAAGGCATAACTGATGACCTGATAAAGGCACTGAAAACAGAGCTTGACCGTCATGAACTGGTCAAGGTCAAAATAGGGGCAAATAGCAGCGAGAAAAAAGATAAGGCAGCAGAAACTCTGCCTGCTGCAACACAGAGCATCCTGGTACAGCTCATCGGAAAAACGCTGATTCTCTATAAAGCAAACCCCAAATTGCCCAAAGACAAAAGGATCTATCTACCTAAAGATACGCAGGAGTGACATAATATCCGCTCAAGAAAGGCTAATCCAGGTTTCTCCTGAACATGCCTTCGAAATTGAAAGATATACGATGCGGACAATTATTGGATTAAACAGCACGGGAAGCCTCTATATCCCTGACAGCTCTGTTTCTACATCAATACAGTTATAACAAGGTGTTATTAGAAAAGAGTATCCAGAGAAATAACATGAAGTGGCCGACCCTGCTCGGCAGCAGCTACCTTGATCTCAGGCTCCATACACTTTATCACACTGTGTGCGGCCTGTAAGGCAAGCTGTGGGAGATTATTCGTTTCACTTAAATGGGCAAGAATCACTGTCTTGAGTTTAGCATGACAGAGCTGTTCTAAAAAACGTGCTGCATCCCCATTTGCCAAATGTCCCTCATTGGAACGAACACGTTGCTGCAGTGCTAATGGATAGGGGCCGGTACGTAACATATTCGGGTCATGATTAAATTCAAGGATAAGACCGTTACAGGCATGCAATCTGGCGCGCATAAGGTGGGTTACCTTGCCGGTATCGGTAAGGTATCCTAAAGAGTTCCGACCATCATCAACAACAAAACCAACAGGGTCGTTGGTATCATGGGAGATGGGAAAAGAGCGGATTTGCAAATCTTCAAAAATAAGTTTCGTACCTGTTGCAAATTCCTTCCGCATAAAGAGTCTGCCAAGTTTCTTACCGCATCCTCTATACGTTCCAGCATTTGCAAACACCGGAATTTTCAATTTTCTTGAAAGAACGCCGACTCCGGCAATGTGATCATTATGCTCATGGGTAACAAAGACAGCCTTTACCTGCTCAATACTCTTCCCGATACGTTCGAGCCTTTCTGCAATCTGTTTTCCTGAAAACCCGGCATCGATAAGAATAGCTGTCTTACCGGATTGCACAAATACTGCATTGCCACCGCTGCCGCTGCCCAGAACACTAAATTCCATTGTTCGAATATTTCATCAGTTTTTATATCCCGGTATGACCAAAGCCACCGCTACCACGTCCTGTATCACCCAGCACATCGACCAGCTGCACAGCGCATTTTGCAACCGGAGCGACCACAAGCTGGGCAACACGATCACCACGATAAACTGTGAATGGTTTTTCGCCAAGATTAATCAAACATACCTTTATCTCACCGCGATAATCACTATCAATGGTACCGGGGCTGTTGACAACGGTGATTCCATGCTGCACCGCAAGACCGGACCTGGGTCTCACCTGCATCTCATATCCACAGGGAATGGAGACGGCAAGACCTGTGGGCAGCAATCTTCTTTCACCTGGCACAATTGTCAGAGGTTCCTCAATATTTACCGCGATATCCATGCCAGCAGCATGCATGGTTTCATATCGAGGCAAGAAAATATCCTTATCACGCTCAGGATTGAGTCTCTTGAAAAACAATGCTACATCTTCCATACCCATCATTCTCACCAGGCAAAATAAAAAAGCCGGGTACCTTGCAAACAGGGGCCCCGGCTCTTATAAAAACAACAACCTGCTGTTACAGGAGTGCCTTTCTACTCAAACGAATACGCCCACGGTTATCTACATCAAGCACGATAACTTCAACGGTATCACCTTCACTCAAGATATCGCTAACCTTGGCAACCCTGCTGTTATCAAGCTCAGAAATATGTACAAGACCGTCGGTGCCGGGCAGAATTTCAACAAAGGCGCCAAAATCCTTGATAGATTTAACAACACCTGTGTATTTCTGACCAATCTCTACCTCTGCGGTAAGCTCCTTGATCTTATCAATAAGTGCAGCAGCCTTTACACCGTCAGCGGTGAATATTTTTACCAGGCCGGTATCATCAACTTCGATTTTTGCATCATATTCAGCAGAGAGTTCTTTGATAATTTTGCCGCCGGGGCCAATAATATCCCGAATTTTATCGGGATTGATCTTATGAACAAGGTATCTGGGGGCGTATTCAGAAACATCCTCACGGGCTTCAGCAATACCTTTCTGCATCTCGCCAAGGATATGGAGCCGCCCTTCTTTAGCCTGGGATAGTGCAGACTTCATAATTTCTTTGTCCACACCATCAATCTTGATATCCATCTGCAAGGCGGTAATACCATCTTTGGTACCGACAACCTTGAAATCCATATCACCAAGATGATCCTCATCACCCAGGATATCAGAAAGAATTATAACAGTTTCTCCCTCTTTGATAAGTCCCATGGCAATACCTGAAACAGGCTCCTTAATGGGAATACCAGCATCCATCATGGCCATTGATCCGCCACAGACTGTTGCCATGGAGGAAGATCCGTTTGATTCCAGGATCTCAGAGACCACACGAATGGAGTAGGGAAAATCCTCTTCAGCCGGCAGCACTGCAGAAAGTCCGCGCATGGCAAGCGTTCCATGCCCGACATCACGCCTGGAAGGTCCACTTAATCTACGTACCTCCCCCACACAGTATGGAGGGAAATTATAATGGAGCATAAAACGATGCATTTCCTCACCCGCCAATGTTTCTAAACGCTGCTGGTCACTTTGACTGCCAAGGGTTGCTGACACCATGGCTTGGGTTTCACCACGGGTAAACAGCGCTGAACCATGGGTACGCGGAAGGTAATTCACTTCACAGCTGATAGGCCGTATCTGGGTAAAATCCCTGCCATCAATGCGCTTTCCATCGTTAACAATCCTGCTTCGCATAAACTCTTTTTTATAGGATGAGAGCAGTTCAGAGATTTCTTTTGCACGCTCATCTGTTTCATCAATTTTTGCGATGACATCTTTTTTCAACGCATCATATTTACTCGCACGCTCAAGTTTATCGGCGGTGCTCACCACCTCGCTCATACCTGCTTCCGCCATCTTTTTGATTGCAGCATAAAGCTCCTCATCAATCTCAGGAGGCTGTACTTCCCGCTTTTCCTTTCCGCAGCTTTTTTGCAGATCCTCCTGAAGTTCGATAAGCGGCTGAACCTGCTCATGCACAAAGAAGATGGCTGAAAGCACTTCATCCTCTGTGAGATTATCGGCCTGCCCTTCCACCATCACAACAGCATTTCTGGTACAGGCAACAACGATATTCATGCTTGAACGCTTCAACTCTTCTGTGGTGGGGTTTATAATATAATCACCATCAACATAGCCCACCCTGGCTCCTGCTACAGGTCCCTGAAACGGGATATCTGATAACATCAAGGCACAGGAAGCACCCGTAAGGGCGAGGACATCAGGATCATTTTGATTATCAGCAGACATGACCGTTGCAATAACCTGGGTTTCAGCAAAATATCCTTCTGCAAAAAGAGGGCGCATTGGCCTGTCAATGATCCTGCAGGTAAGCACCTCGCGATCACTGGGGCGGCCGATCTCCCTTCTGAAATAGTTACCGGGAATACGCCCAACAGCAGCAAGCTTTTCCTGGTATTCAATGGTGAGAGGCAAAAAACCCAGCTCAGGTTTATTTTCCTTATCAGCAACCGCTGTAACCAGCACAACAGTTTCACCTGACTGTATGACAATGGAACCGGAGGCCTGCTTGGCCAGTTTTCCGGTTTCAATTGAGATGGCTTTTCCGCCAATCTCGGCTTCAACTTTCTTATACATATTTACTCCAGTAGTTCTTGCATCAGGGAAATGCCCAGCGGTATGAGAATGGCCGGATTATCCACCAGCCCCGTATGCTTTTTATGTAATATCAACATGTTAAAACAAAAACAGACCGCTTCGGAAAACGCCGAAACAGTCTGTCATATGGCACGTATGTAAACAGAAAACAGTGTAAGATACTCTGAACAAACACTATTTACGAATACCGAGCTCTTGAATCAGTGCTCTATATTTATTGATATCTTTATTTTTCAGATAATCAAGCAATCTTCTTCTCTGGCCAACAAGCTTGAGCAGCCCTTGGCGGGAGTGATGATCTTTCTTATGTTTTTTAAAATGATCAGTGAGATATTGAATCCTATCCGTTAAAAGTGCAATCTGCACCTCTGAGGAACCCGTATCTGATGGATGTACCTTAAATTTCTCAATTATCTCACTTTTTCTAACAGCTGTCTGTACCACAACATTTCCTCCTGAGAAGCTCTATGATAAACTTCTCGAATCTTTTGTATTCGTAATATCATATAAAATTCCAGTATCTGCAACACTGGAATCAGAAAACCACAGGCATGACAGATATCATCTCTCAACGTCTTTTCCCGAGGAGCAATTCGGAAAATTGAATCAAGACCATGATCCCGTCAGCATGGCGAAGGCGCTCTATTTTACCCAATTACAATTAAAACATAGAAGAATATCAATTTTACCCCTTTATTGCAACATATTCTGAACGGTTTCTACAGATATTCTTCGTTCAATAAGTCTCTTACAGTTTGATCTATCCTGCAAAAGTTCACCGTTAAAGGCATCATCAACCGTAAATATACCACTTTGGGTTCGTCTGAGAGCAGTAAGATATGCTCCAGTCCCAAGTTTTTTCCCTATATCGGCAGCCAGGGTTCTGACATAAGTCCCCTTGCTGCAGACAATACGCAGGACAATCTCAGCATTCTCTTGAGAAACACACGCCCTTCTATCACACCAGGAGATAGAATGAATCTGGACCTTCCGGGGCTCCTTTTTTATCTCTATACCTTTGCGTGCATAGTAGTACAACGGTTTGCCCTTGTGTTTGCAGGCGGAATAAGCAGGCGGTGACTGCAGGAGCTCTCCTGTGAATCCAGCGAGCACACGATCAACCATCTCTGCGGGAATATCTGGAACGGTAGAAGTGGAAACAATATCGCCCTCAGGGTCATGGGTTGTAGTTTCCACACCTAATTTAAGCGTTGCAAGATACTCCTTGTCACCTGCCATAAACCTGTCGATCAATTTCGTTGCAGGACGCCCGGCACAGATAATAAGCAGACCGCTGGCAAAAGGATCGAGCGTTCCGGCATGTCCCACCTTTTTAATACCAAGCAATCTTCTCACCCCTCTGACCATGGTAAACGAACTGGGACCCGCAGGCTTGTCAATGAGAAAAACACCCGGTATAAACTCCTCGATATGCTTCACTACTGCTCTCTTGACTGTGTTGAAAAGAAATACCTATCCAGCAAGACACATCTGCCGCATCAGCTCGCTGGTAACAAGAGACTCGATCTCTGCAACTGTTTTGTCAAAAAAGCGAAATCCTGCAGCATTGCTATGTCCTCCGCCACCAAATACAGCAGCGACCTTACTTACATCACAGCATCCTTTTGCACGCAGACTCACGGATGTAACATCTTTTTCACCTTGCTTTATGAAGACAACAACCTTGACTTTTTTGATGGATCTGGGAATATCCACAAAACCTTCGATATCATCTTTGCTGGCCCCGCATTTTGCAAGCATCTCCCTGGTAACACGGATAACAGCAATGGCACCGCCTCCATAAGGAGTCAGTCCGGCAAGTACCATCTCCATAAGCTGTATACGTTGATAGGTGGAAATATTGTGGATGTTATTAAATACCTTGGCTGGCTCTACCCCTTTATCAAGGAGATCGGCGGCAATCCGCATCGTATTTGAGGTGGTACACTCATATTGAAAGGAGCCGGTATCCGTTGATATGGCAACATAGAGGTGCAATGCAATTTCCTCAGTAATTTCAACCCCCATCGCCTTGGCAAGCTCATAAACCATTTCACCGGTTGAAGAGGAATGCGGTTCCACCCATCGCATGTCACCAAACTCACGGTGGGTGATGTGATGATCAATTACCAGAAAAGAAGGGATAGTCAATATAATGTCCTGATAAAACCCCAGACGCTTGCTGTCACCACAATCAAGGGCAACACCAAGCAGATTCTCACTGTCGTGACAAAATGCCGCAAGCTCCTTCTCGTCAACTGAGATATTTTTTCGGCCTGGAAGAAAATCAAAAATTGCAGGAACATCTTCTTCTAAAAAGCAAAATACCTCTTTGTCCAGCAACCGCAGAATACCAGCAAATCCCATCAGTGAGCCAAGCGCGTCACCATCAGGATGAATATGGGTAAAAAGAGCAACCCGCCTGGCCTTTTGAATTGCTGATAGAATCTCTTCAGGAGCCTTCATTTTTGCTTTTTTCTCTGGCAATTTCACGGAAAAGCTGTTCAACCTCCTCAACCTTTTCCGAAGTCTCATCATAATAGAAATGCAGCGCAGGCGTATAGCGCAGGTTCAAGGCTTTTGCGATATGACTTCTCATAAAACCCTTCGCCCGTTCCAAACCTTCCCCAGCCCGTTTAACTGCCTCTTTTCCGCCATCAACGGTATAATAGACTCTTGCGTATTTCAAATCATCGGAAACAATAACTTTGGAAAGAGCCACATCCCGTATTTTGGGATCCCTGGCCTGTTGGATCAACACCAGGGCAAGCTCGTTTCGGATGGCCTCCGCCACCCTTACCGGTCTCGTCCTCGTATCCTTACCACCGCCAAGGGTATGCAGAGTAGTTTTTGCATCCCAGATACTCATCGTTCTACTCCCTTTTTTCTCTTACTACAAAGTGGCTTCAACCTCTTCCAAAACAAATGCCTCGAGGTTGTCGCCAACCTTGATATCATTATAGTTCTCCACCCCGATACCACATTCAAAACCGGCGACAACTTCCCTGGCATCATCCTTGAAACGCTTCAACGAGCTGATTTTTCCGGTATAGATGACAACACCATCACGAATAATCCGTACTTTGGCATTTCTGACAATCTTACCGTCAGAGACAAAACTACCGGCAATCACACCCACCTTTGGAACGCTGAAAGTATCGCGGACCTCTGCTGTACCAATTACATTTTCTTCAAATGTAGGCTCAAGCATACCTGTCATGGCCTTTTTGATATCATCAAGGGCATGATAAATAACATCATAGGCACGAACATCAATGTTTTCTTTAGCCGCCAAATCTTTTACCTTGACCGTCGGCCTGACATTAAAACCGATAATAATGGCTTCAGAGGCAGAGGCCAACAGGATATCTGATTCTGTAATTGTGCCTGTACCTTCATGCAGCACTTTCACCTTAATCTCATCTGTTGAAAGCTTTTCAGCAGCCTTGGCAAAGGCCTCAAGGGTACCCTGTACATCAGCACGCAATACCATTCTCAGCTCTTTCACATCTCCTTCGTTCATCTGCTCAAAGAGTTTGTCAAGGGAAATCTTGGAATTGGCACCAAGCTCAGATTCTCTTGCCTTCAGTGATCTTGCAGCACTGACATTTTTGGCCATTTTTTCATCAGTCACTACGATAAACTCATCACCAGCTGACGGAACACCAGACATTCCCTGGACTTCAACAGGAATGGATGGCCCGGCAGTTTCGATTTTTCGTCCACGATAATCAGACATGGCCCGTACCTTGCCACTGTACTGGCCGACAACAAAATAATCCCCTGTTCTAAGTGTTCCCTCCTGAACCATCACGGTTGCAACAGAGCCACGACCTTTGTCAAGCTTCGCCTCGACAACACGGCCCTTTGCCTTTCTTTCTGGATCGGCCTTCAACTCCAGGATCTCTGCCATCAGCTGAATGTTTTCCAGAAGCTCATCGATACCGATGTTTTTCTTGGCTGAGGTTTCACAGTAGATAGTCTGGCCACCCCATTCCTCAGGGGCAAGATCAAGCTCTGCCAGCTCACGTTTCACCCTCTCAGGGTCAGCATTGTCCTTGTCAATCTTATTCACACAGACAATGATGGGAACCTCGGCTGCCTGAGAATGACGAATCGCCTCACGTGTCTGATCCATAACACCATCATCAGCAGCGACTACCAGGACAACAAGATCTGTGATCTGTGCACCTCTTGCCCGCATTTCAGTAAATGCGGCATGCCCCGGTGTATCAACAAACGTAACATCACCAGCGGTGGATTTAACATGATACGCACCAATATGCTGTGTGATTCCTCCTGCTTCACCATCGGCCACGTCTGTCTTTCGAATAGCGTCAAGAATAGATGTCTTTCCATGATCGACATGCCCCATAACCGTAACAACGGGCGGCCTGGGTTTCTTTTCACCACCGGTTTGTTCTTCATCGAGCATGCGGATACCAATTTCTTCTGTTACCCCCTGCTCAACCTCATAACCAAAATCACTGGCAATGAGCATCGCTGTATCCACATCCACAGATTGGTTCATGGTGGCCATAACACCAAGCCCCATAAGTTTTGCAATCACTTCACTGGCCTTTACCCGCATCCTGCCTGCCAGATCACCAACGGTAATGGTATCAAAGACCTTGATCCGTTTCTTGATGGCCTTCATCTCATGCAGCTGTGCACCAGGCTGTGGCTGTTTCTTACCCTTTCCACCTTTCCTGCCTCGACGATCAGGGCGTTGATAATCACTGCCGAAATGGGTATATTTGACAGATTTCCGTCCTTTTTTCCCCTTTCCTCTTCTTCCCTGCTCGTCATCAGAGTCCATAAAATCAGACCTGCGGCCTTTCTTTCTCGATCTGCCACTATCTCTGGTATCGGGCTCTCCGCCCCCGGGAATAAATGGCCCCGCAGTATCTTTAGCAGTCTGCCTGTTTGGACGTTTTTTAGGTTTGACAGGCTGGACAGTCTCTTCTTCAACCGGGATTTCAATGGACCCTACAACACGGGCAAAATTCTTTCTGGCAGGCTTTTTCTTCTCGTTTTTTTCTTTCTTTTTAACAATTTTAGAATCTTTTTTCTTATCACCCGCCTCAGAAACCGTTTTTTCACCAGCCTCTTTCTCAATATCAATACTTTTTTCCTCAACAGGGGAATCATCTTTTTCAGAGGGCGCTTTTCCTTGATCTTCAGGAACTATCTCTACAGGAGTCTCTCCCTTTTTCACAGCATTGTCTTCAGTCTTTGCTGTTTCCTTACCGTCACGTTCGACTGTTTCTACCGATTCCACCTGCCGCGGTTTACTCTCTTTCGCTACTACAGGTTCAATCTTTTCAGCCACTGTTTCCTGTTCGTCATCTGAGGCAGCGGGTTCAGCCTGTTCCACCTGTTCTATCGTGTCTGCTGCGGCATCCACGTCCTTTACCGAAGTACTCTCGGCATCAGACCCGCCACCTGGACCCTCTTCAACTGCCTCCTCTACCGATTCTTCGGCAGCCTTGGGTCTTCTTCGTATTATGGTCGATCTCCGACGAATCACAGTGGAACCACTGTCACCACCACCTATCCGTTTTTCCACAAGCTCAGTATCGGAATTCCCAAGAACAGTTTTACGTATCCCTGCCGCCACATCATCGTCAACAGTTGAACTATGCCCTTTCACATCATACCCAAGCTCTATGAGCTTTGCCACAAGAGCTTTACTGCTCATACCAGCTTCTTTAGCCAATTCGTAAATCCTAACCCTGCCCATTATTCGCTCCCGTATACTTCTCTACAGCCAAAAGACTTCATAAATATAAATTGCACACATCTGAAACTACAGTGATAAAACAGCCATTGACATTTCATAGTCTGAATGCCTTTTGCCACCTGTTTTTCTGCGACAAAAACAACTCTATACAATTTTCTTGCCTGCAGCAGTATGCCCCTCTTCCGGCAAGAGTATACGTTTCATCACGTGCAGGAAAACCATCCCCCCACACAAAACGTACCAAGTGCCCTTTCAGATCTTTTCTGCGACAGACGACACAACTACGCAGCGGTTCACTGCTCATCCGACCTCTCAGCAATCTCTTGATCGACAATACCGCTCTCATCCCGCTCATCTTTTGCAGTGCCACTATCAACAAGTGCTGTTTCCTCTGAACCTTCCAGCTCGTTTCTCTCCAGATTTTCAGGTGGCGTATACATTCCATTGGCGACAGCCTCAGCTGCACGCTGAATGAGAATTTCGGCAAACTCTTCATCAATAGCGCGCAGTACGATGAGCGTATCAACGGTTGTATCTTTTAAATCAATGATAGATTTAATTCCCTTGTTAAAGAGCTGATCAGCAAGTGGTTCTTCAATGCCATCAATGGCCAGCAGTGACTGATACCCCGGATCCTGCAGGTTTTCATAACGCTGTTCACTCTTTACATCAATTTTCCAGCCCAAAAGCCGGGATGCCAGCCTGACATTCTGTCCCTGGCGACCGATGGCAAGGGAAAGCTGATCGTTTGGCACAACAACCAGTAATGAACGAGCATCTTCATCAACACGCACCATTGTAACCAACGAGGGTGCAAGTGCATTGTAAACATATTTCGCAGGATCAGGACTCCAGGTAACAATATCTATACGTTCTCCCTGCAGTTCCTGCACGACATTTTGAACCCGTGACCCCTTCATTCCCACACAAGCACCTACAGGATCCACATCCGTTTCCATAGAAGAAACAGCAATCTTTGCCCTGTACCCGGGATCTCTGCTTACTCCCATGATTTTCACAACACCTTCTGCAATTTCCGGCACCTCCATCTGAAACAGCTTGGCAAGAAATTCATCGCATGTCCTGGAGAGGATGAGCTGTGAGTCACGACTGGCCTGCTTTACCTCCTGCAAAAATGCCCGGATACGATCCCCCTGCTTATACGATCTTTTGGGAATTTGCTGATCTTTGGGTAAAATCGCATCAGTTCGGCCCAGGTTCACAATCATATTTCCTCGTTCAAAACGCTGGACAATACCACTGACCACCTCACCGACACGTTCCTTGAACATATCATAGATAACTTCCCGCTCAGCTTCTTTCATCTTATGAATGATAACCTGCTTTGCTGATTGCGCGGCAATCCGACCAAGATCTTCTATCTTGTCCATCTTTTCGCCAAGCTCATCACCAAGCCGCACATCAGGGTCAAGGGCGATGGCCTCGTCAAAAGATATTTCCATCTGTTCATCTTCAGCCTTTTCCACCACACTGCGGAACTGGAATATCTCCACTTCGCCGTATTCCTCATTATAGCGAACCTCAATATCCCGGCGACTGCCTAATTTTTTCCGTGCTGCAGAAGCCACAGCTTCTTCAATAGCCTCAATCAGGAGTTTTTTTTCAAACCCCCTGTCTCTGCTGATCTGATCAATAATACGTTTTAAATCTGGCAGCATGATCTACTCCAACAAGTTTTGCTAGCTGACAATTGCCAAGTCAGTTTTTCTCTGAATCCGTACAAAGCAGTAACGGTAATTTCTTCTCTACAGTGCAAGCCTGGCACTGCTTATCATATCCAGGCTGAATGCAATCTGGTCGCCATCTTCTGTTTGCAACATGACCGTGCCTTCTTCAACCTGTGATATAATGCCGATATGTACCTTTGAATCATCATAAGACTGATGAAATTTTATTTTAGCCTTTTTCCCGGTAAAACGGACGAAATCTTCTATTTTAGCAAGTTTTCTTTCCAGGCCGGGGGATGAAATTTCCAGATTGTACTGATGCTCTATACAATCCTCTACATCCAGATAATCGCCCAGCTCTCTACTCACCTGAGAACAGTGATCCAGGGTTACACCACCGCCATCGGAAGCATCGATAAAAACACGCAGTACCCAACCATGCTGTTCCCTACGAAACTGAACCTCCACGAGCTCCAGCCCCATTGGCGGCAGGAGAGTGAGAACAAAGTTCTCCACCTTTTCAATTACAGGATCAATCATTACCTAAAAACCTTTTTGACACCACTATCGCTCCGCCCGTTCGCATGTATGCACATTTGCAAACCTCAAAAACTCTCTCACCATGCAACGGTAAAAAGACATAAAAAAAAGCGGGCAGAGCCCACTTTCAAAAAAAACACTGTCCAATTTTCGCCACGGACAGCTACGGAACAGGCTCTGCCTTGTCCCTTTCATTTCATTCCGAAAAAAAACAACCCCAGACCGGAATGGAGCGGGCGACGAGGATCGAACTCGCGACCTCAAGCTTGGGAAGCTTGCGCTCTACCAACTGAGCTACACCCGCCTGCCTCACCTCAACACAAAATAAAAACACGTTTTTCGTAAAGTGTCAAGCAATAACCCTGTTTTTTCATCAGTTCTAAAAACAGTACCCTTTTCTTTCTACTTGAAAATTTCATTTTCACCATATAAATATTTTTAGGAAAGATCATACGCCAACATCTTGACAAATAAATATCATAATGTAATATGGCGTTTATTCCCTGTATAAGGAGCGTCTAATTTAATTAGGATATATTATGCTGTTGAGAATAACCGCTATCATTTTACTTGTAGTCTCATTCTTTTGTATTCTCTATCCGACTGATATCCTTTGCCTTTTCTTCTACGACCAAAATATTCAGCAAGCAGGTCAATCTCTTCGCATTGCCAGTGGAATCTACCTGCTTTTTTTCCTTGCCCTCTATCCTGTCCATCTTCATATGAAGAACAAGAAAAAAAAGATCTTTTCGATAAAAAACAGAGACAAACTCTCGTTTTCTAGAGACTCAAAAACGACATTTCCCTCCTTCAATCTGCTCATATTCTTCTGCGCAGTACTGACAGGTACAGTCCTCTTTGCCACGCATCTTTATAATGACATTTCACTTGCCCCACACCCTGATATACAGGCACAGCAAGAACAGGTTCCGGTGGAAAAGTGAGTTGTTTTTCCATAACTCACCCCAATCGCCCCATTTTTACGTCAAAGATGCTATCCACGCTTACCGCTAATTTTCTTACTGCAATATCAAACTATTAACAGATAAAAGGAATTATTACCCGCAAGATTATGATTGACAAATGCATCACTCCCATTTAAACAAAGCTCTCAATTTCTAACTTTTTTAAGCTGACTTCAGCCGACAACTATATGAGTAATAAAACTTTAATAATAGCTGAAAAACCAAGTGTTGCAGCAGATTTGGTGAAAGTTTTGCCAGGAAAATTCAAGCGGGAGAAGACCTACTACGAGGGATCTCACCATGTAGTCTCCTACGCCTTAGGCCACCTGGTCTCCATATGCTATCCCGAGGAAATTGACGCCAGATACCAGAAATGGAACTTGAGCAATCTGCCAATTTTACCAGAAACGTTCCCATTAAAAGCTCTACCTGATACAAAATCTCAGCTCAATGCCTTACAAAAGCTCATACGAAGAAAGGACATAGATGAAATAATAAATGGCTGTGATGCTGGCCGCGAAGGTGAACTCATCTTTAAAAATATTGTACGGTTTGTCTGGAACAAGTCTGTGGCCAAAAAGAAATTCCGGAGGCTGTGGCTGCAGTCCATGACTGACGAGGCAATCCGTACCGCCTTACAAAACCTTCGGGAAAATCAGGATATGCTTTCGCTCGAAGACACCGCACTGTGCCGATCAGAGTCCGACTGGCTCATCGGAATTAACGCTACCAGGGCATTAACAGGTTTCAACTCACGCAGAGGCGGTTTTTTTCTTACCCCCTGCGGCAGGGTACAAACGCCAACACTTTCCCTGCTGGTTCAGCGGGAAAAAACACGCAGAGCCTTCATCCCTAAACCGTATACCACACTCACTGCAACGTTTACATACAACCAATCCTCCTACACAGGTAAATGGATTGACCCAAAGTTCAAAGCAAGCCAAGAAGATTCGCACCTCAAAGCCGACAGAATATGGGATCCCCAAACTGCTGCTGCAATTATCACCAAATGTAAACAACAGCCAGCAAAGGTTAGTGAAAAAACAAAGGAATCAACCCAGAAATCTCCGCTTCTCTACGATCTCACCTCTTTACAGCGTGAGGCAAATTCTCGTTTTGGCTTTTCAGCAAAAAACACCCTCGCCATAGCACAAAGCCTCTACGAGAAATACAAGGTACTCACCTACCCGAGAACAGATTCAAGGTTTCTCCCTGAGGATTACCTGAAAAACTGCAACAAGATTATGCAGGTTCAGCAAAACCATACCTTTGGAAAATTTGCCAGGATCATCTTGGAAAAAAAATATATCAAGAAAGATAAACGCATTTTTAACAATGCCAAAATCACTGACCACCATGCCATAATTCCCACGAATAAACTGCCGACAAACCTTTCAGAGGCTGAGAGCAAAATTTACACCATGGTAGTTCAGCGTTTTCTTGCTGTTTTCTTTCCTGCCGCCAGATTTCTCATCACAAGAAGGCTTTCCGAAGTGGCGAAAGAGACCTTTCTTACCGAAGGCAAAATAATGACAGAACCCGGTTGGAAGGCAATTTATGGTCAAGGGGACGGAAAAGAAAGGGACATTCTCGAGTCCATAGCAAAGGGAAGTGTTGTACTCTGCAAGAATGTGGAAAAAGAAGAAAAACAAACCACTCCTCCACCGCGTTTTACCGAAGCAACACTGTTATCCATGATGGAAAATTCTGGGAAGCTCGTTGAAGATGAAGAACTTGCTGAAGCCATGAAAGAACGGGGGCTGGGAACCCCGGCTACGCGTGCGGCCATTATAGAAAAGCTTATCAAGGAAAAATATGTTGTCAGGGAGGGACGCGATCTGGCGCCTACAGGAAAGGCCTTCGAGCTGCTCTCTTTGCTTGAGGCCATGAAGATCGATGTCCTCGCCTCGCCTGAACTGACAGGAGAATGGGAATATAAACTCACCCAGATTCTTAAAGGTGAAAAAAGCAGAGAAAGTTTCATGAAGGAAATTCGGGAGCTTACGGCTCACATTATTTCCCAGATCACAGGATTTGAAAACCATGAGGAGCGCGAGGAAGCACCATTCAGCCCTGTAAATGGTGTACGATTTTTCACGTCTCCCACAGCATACCACTCAGAGGATAACAAGATTGTACTACGTAAAATACTGGGTGGCCGTATCATGAAAGAAAATGAAATAATTGCCCTGCTCAAAGGAGAAACCCTGGGCCCCTTCTCGGATTTTCGCTCAAAAAAAGGCAAGCCCTTTACCGCAACCGTTCGTCTGAAAGGAGGCAAGGTGGACTTCACCTTCGCAAATGCCACCGATGATCTTGATATTACAGAGATAACAAACCAGAAATCTTTAGGGAAATCGCCCATAGACGGAAGCGATGTCTTTGAGACACCAGCAAGCTACATGTCACGGTCAGCCTTGGAAGGAGATGAAAAAAAGGGTTTAAAGATCAGTAAGATCATACTCTCAAAAGAAATCACCCCCAAGAACGTCAGCCAGTTACTGCAAGATGGAAAAACAGCGATTATAAAAGGATTTATATCAAAGAAGAAACGGCCATTTGATGCCTATCTTCTGATGGGAAAAAATGGTAAAATCAGTTTTGAGTTTCCGCCACGGAAGAAGAAATCACAAACCTGAGACATACCTTATGATATCATACAGCTTATGAAAAAACTTAAAGAAGAATATAATGACAAATCCGGTCTGGAGCTTGCCGAGGCATGCGCTCGGGCCGCGCTTGACGCCAAGGCCGAAAAACTTGTCGTACTCGATGTACGGGGGCTGGCCGCCTTCACTGATTACTTTGTCATAATGGATGGACGCTCCACACGGCATGTACAGGGTATTGCAGAGGCAATTAACGGCGAAATGAGCAAAAAAAGGGTCAAGGCATCGCAAACCGAGGGGCTCCAGGATGGTATGTGGGTACTGCTGGATTATGACGATGTAGTGGTACACATTTTCTATTATGACCAGCGCGATTTCTACAACCTTGAAGGATTATGGCATGATGCCAGAAAGGTGGAAATAAAAATTCCTCCTGAAAAATAACAGAACAACAGCAAGAGATCAGCTATCATGCAATATTTAAGTACCAGAGGAGGCGTTTCAGGACTCCAATTCAGCGATTCGGTCATGATGGGCCTTGCCACTGATGGTGGCCTGATTCTTCCCAGAAATATTCCCAGGATAGGTGCAAATACCTTTAGCGGCTGGGGAGAATTATCCTACCCTGACCTGGCCTTTGAGGTGATGTCCCGTTTCATTGCGGATATTCCAGAAAATGCTCTCAGAGAATTGATCACAAAATCCTACGCTACCTTTGACACAGAAGAGGTAACCCCCCTGGTACACTGCGGACCATTACATATCCTGGAACTCTTTCATGGCCCCACCCTGGCGTTTAAAGATATCGCACTGCAGTTTCTTGGCAATCTGTTTACCTATATCCTTGCAAAGGACAACAGCAGCCTCAATATCATCGGAGCCACCTCTGGCGATACGGGCAGTGCCGCAATTTACGGTGTTCGAGGAAAGGATCGAATCAATATTTTCATTCTTCACCCAAAGGGGCGGATCAGCAAGGTACAGGAGCTGCAGATGACCAGTGTCATCGATGCAAATGTACACAATATTGCCATTGAGGGCAGCTTCGATGAAGCTCAGGCCATTGTCAAATCGATTTTCAACGATATCGACTTTAAACACACGTATCATCTGGGATCTATCAACTCCATCAACTGGGCAAGGGTACTTGCTCAAGTCGTCTATTATGTACGCAGCGCTCTTCATGTAACCTTCCATGAAAGCTATAAGGCCATGGATTTTTCCGTTCCTACAGGCAATTTCGGTGATATCTTTGCAGGATACATTGCAAAACAACTACTTCCAGAGGGCACCATACGAAAACTCATCCTGGCGACAAATGAAAATGATATCCTCACCCGTTTTGTTACCAAAGGAGATTATTCAAAAGCGGACGTATGCATAACCAGCAGCCCATCCATGGATATTCAAGCCGCCTCCAATTTCGAGAGATACCTCTACTATCTCTTCGATAAAGACCCGAAAAGAACTACGGAGGCAATGACACAATTTGCAAGTACAGGCAGCCTCGATTTAAGCAACTATCTGGATACGATAAAAAGGGATTTTGACGCCATCGCAGCCACTGAAGATGATGTATTGGCAACCATTTCCTCATTTAAAAAGGATCATGGCTATACCCTTGATCCTCACACAGCAATTGGAGTCTTTGCAGCGAAGCAAAAGCAGCAGAGAAACATCCCTGTTATCTGTCTGTCGACAGCACACCCTGCCAAATTTGCAGACACTGTAGAAAAGGCCACAGGTGCTGCGCCAGCCCCTCCACCATCCATTGCAGATATCCTGGAGAGAGAAAGCAGATGCGAGACCATGACCGCAGATGAGAATTTGATCAAATCTTTCATTGTAAAGCATAGCGGTGTCTAACCGGACAGAAAGGAATGGATTTCACCGATAAGGTAGAAAAGGCTCTCGGATTTCTACAGGAAAACATATCCGTCGTTCCCCGCACTGTTATACAGCTGGGTACAGGCCTGGGTGATTTTGCAAAACAAGTAAAAAACGCAACTGTCATTCCCTATGAAGATATCCCCTGTTTTCCGGTACCCACAGTGCCCTCTCATCAAGGCAATCTGATATCCGGCACCATCGACGGACATGCGGTGGCAGTATTGCAGGGAAGGGTTCATTATTACGAGGGATACTCAGCAAAACAAGTGGCCTTCTCCATACGGGTGCTGAGTCTTCTTGGAGCTGAAAACCTTCTGATAACAAACTCCGCAGGCGGCTTGAATCCACTTTTCAGACCTGGCACCATTATGATACTGCGGGATCATCTCAACTTCCTGGGCGACAATCCGCTGCGCGGTGCCAATGTCGACAGCTGGGGGCCCCGTTTTCCTGACGTAAGTGAACCATACTCTCCCGCCCTTATCAAAACAGCATTCACCTGTGCTGACCAGCTTGGCATAAAAGATGTGGTAAGCGGCATCTATGCCTGTATCCCGGGACCAAGTCTGGAAACACCTGCCGAAACTCGCTGGCTGCGAGACAGCGGTGCTGACGCTGTGGGCATGTCATCGATCCCGGAGGTCATAGTTGCAATCCATGCGGGAATGAAAGTCCTTGGCCTTTCAGCTGTTTCCAATGTTAATGACCCGGATGATTTTCAACCCATACTACTTGACGATATCCTTAAAACCGCTGCCCAAATAGGTCCAAAGCTTGAAAAGCTCATCAATGAGATACTCCACTATATCTAGAAAGATCACGACAAGAGATGGATACCATAAAGAACCAGTGTTCAAAAAGCAGTGATTTCTCAGTAAAGATCCATCCTTCTGGCAGATACTGATTTAATAATCACAACTGCAGATAAAACCGTATCATAAACTACCAGGTCTTGACATTCAGGCAAGACTACTCTACATTCATGTCCATGCAGCTGGGTCTGCCCTGTACAGAGAATCGGGTAGTCTTTTACGGACTGCCGCTGACCAACATCTATCTAAGGAACGCATATGTTTGGACTTGGCATGCCGGAACTCATAGTGATTCTGGTCATTATAGTTATCATTTTTGGTGCCGGTAAATTACCGGAAATCGGTGCCGGAATCGGAAAAGGAATCCGTAACTTCAAAGAAGCCACCAAAAAGGACGAAGAAACAACCCAAAAAATTGACAAAGACAAATCTGACAGCGGTACAGCCTGAATCAGTTTTTTATTCCCATAGCAGAGATTATCATGTTTGGATTAGGTACTCCTGAACTTGTTGTTATTTTGGCGATCGCCTTTCTTCTATTCGGCGGTAAAAAACTTCCAGAGATCGGTTCCGGCCTTGGAAAGGCAATCAGCTCTTTTAAGCGTGGCGTTTCTGAAGTTGAAGAGAGCGGAAAAGAGATAGTGGACGCTATCCCCGGAGTAAAAGAAGCTGCTGAGGTAAAGGATAAGGTTGATCAAATTAAAAACATTGGCAAAGTCCTGAAATAGACCGGACATTAGAAACGGTATCATTTTTTGTGGTATCGCGTCTCTTTTTCATTGCCGCCGCCCCTCTTTTCACCCAGATATTTTAGGGACACCTAAAGTCATTTCGCGATAAAACGCCATGTTCAACTCTTTTGAAACCTGAGCATAACCTTGTACTGTGATGTCTCTATATCATGGGGCAGCTTGGAGCCGTCGGGAATCATCAGGGTCAACACCTTACCAGTACGAGGATCATTTGTCTTTTTTTCACGCCTTTCAGCACCAGATGGTCCTGCAATACCCTGTCGTGGCGGACGGACATGGAGCACCTCCGCCTCAATAGCAGTTGTATCGTAGCCCGGTGATTTCGCAGGCTGCGATGCCAGCGGACGAATATTACCAACAATAATCTCCATTATAAACCTCCTCTGTCTTCTGTAGTACTATTTCACTCTTTTCCAGCAATCCCTGGTCTATTGAAAGCATACCAGACCGGCGCGGCCGCCCTGCCACCGCTTTCCCCGGAACCAAGGCTTGCGTTATTATCGTTGCCAATCCAGACTCCTGTAATACGATGTTCGTGAAAACCAACGAACCAGGCATCATGCAGATCATTGGTTGTCCCTGTTTTGCCACCACTCTTCCCAGGAAGTCCTGCTGCTCGCTTCCCTGTGCCAGTGGTTACAGCTACGTGCAGCATCCTCCGCATCTTACGTGCAGTATCTTGAGAAAAAATCTGTCTCTTCTCTAGAGATGGCGGTTTGATCACCTCCCCGTGCAACTCTATTTTTTTAACAAATCTTGGTGACACATACGTACCACCACAGACAAACGGAGTATAGGCACTGCTGATCTCAAGCAGAGTAACATCTATTGAGCCCAGGGCAAGGGAGAGATCCTCCACCCTCTTTGCCTTGATTTGCAATGTTTCCACCGTATTCATCACGCTCTTTACACCAACCTTTTTTAACAACCTCACAGCAGCCGTATTGTATGAATGCGCAAGCGCCTCGGTAAGTGAAACAGTACCATGATATCTGCCAGAATAGTTTTTGGGTCTCCAGGTTGCACCACCGCCTGCTGAAATAGCAAGCGGTGCATCGAGAATATGAGATCCTGGCTGCATCCCCTGCTCCAGTGCCAGAGCATAAATAATGGGCTTAAAAGCTGATCCTGCCTGCCTTCTGGCAACTACAGCACGGTTATAATGGCTTGTTGTATACTCCACACCACCGACAAGAGCCTGCACCCTGCCATTGCAGCCATCAAGACACACCAGCGCGCCTTGAGGATGCTGCGCCTTTTTATTTCCCCGGGCAACCTGACGCTCAAAAGAGGCCTGCACGCCTTGCCGAACAGCCATCACGCCTCTGTTTTGCAAGGTGCTGTTCATATACGTATGAATGGTTGCACCCGCAACTGAAAGAGGGATGTCAACCAGACGCTGCGCCCGTTTCTTGACGATGGTGGTATAATAGCCCACATCCATTGTCTGCTTTTTGGCAGGACGAGCCAAACGCACCCCCCTATTGAAGGCATCTTGTGCCTGCTTTTTCGTAAGATAACCATCCGCAACCATCCTGTTGAGCACATAACGCTGCCGTTTTATTGCCAGCGGCAGATTCTTTATCGGTGAATATCTACTTGGTGCCTGCGGTAAACCCGCAAGTATTGCTATCTCGCCGATTGTGAGATCCTTTGCATGCTTGTCAAAATAAACCTGTGCAGCGGCTTCAACACCATAGGCACCGCTGCCCAGATAAATCTGATTGAGATAAATGTAGAGAATATCTTCCTTGCTCAGCAGGGTATCTATCCGCCAGGCAAGAATGGCCTCCTTTACTTTGCGCAGATACGTCTTCTCACGAGTTAACAACAGTGAGCGGGCAACCTGCTGCGTAATGGTCGACCCACCTTGAGCCTTCGCCTGACGTTTGATGTTAATAAACAAGGCGCGTAGCACCGAAAAGGCATCCAGACCAGGATGAGAAAAAAATCTGCCGTCTTCTGCTGCAACAAAAGCCTTTGGAAGAAGTGCTGGCATATCAGCAATACTGATAACACGTCTGTTTTCCTTAAACACCTTTTCAATTATTTTCCCCTCATTATCAAGGATATAGGTGGCCTGCGCAGGTTTATACGCAGAAACAGAACTGATTTTGGGGATCTGCAAGGCAACCAGGACACCCACTACTCCAGTAAGTAACAAGGTTACTGTAAAACAGATGAAAAAAAGAAAACCAATGATATGCTTTTCTCGGTAAACTGGTCGTCTTTTCCTGGGAGCAGTTTTTTTTCTGGCAGCCACGGCAAATTTCCTGGTCTTTTCAGTTATTGTCTAACAATTACAGCGTCAAATATGGTTTACAAATTTTCCTGATGTATTACGCTTTACTTTATCATATGTACCGGTAACAAATATGATTTCAACCAAAATATTTTTTGATGTATCTGGCAAAATCTTTGGTGTTGCCAAATGAGCACACCTTACCATTATTGTAAAAACTAGCAACAACACGTTATCTCATGCCCCGCATTCATATACTCCCCGACCAGCTGGCCAATAGAATAGCTGCTGGTGAAGTTGTAGACAGACCGGCATCCGTTGTAAAAGAACTCATAGAGAACAGCATTGACGCCGGAGCCAGTAGAATTGACATTGAAATAGAAGGGGGAGGAACCCGCAGGATCATTGTCCAGGATAATGGTACAGGAATGGATGAAGATGATGTGCTGCTCTGTTTTGAGAGACATGGCACCTCCAAGATACAAAAAGACGATGACCTGGAAAATATCTCCACCCTCGGCTTTCGCGGCGAGGCAATCCCTTCGATCGCTTCAGTTGCTAAAATGCGTATTACCAGCAGGCTTGAAAACAGCGAGCTGGGAAACGAGGTATCATTTCACTATGGCAAGCTGCAAAAAATACATGCATGTGGCTGCAGCAAGGGAACACGCATCGAGGTGAGTAGTCTTTTTGGGCAAACACCTGCCCGCAAAAAATTTCTAAAAACAGCCAGAACGGAAATCAGCCATATTGATGAAACCGTAAAAAATTATGGTCTGGCAAGACCTGATATCATCTTTACCTTACGCATCGATGGCAAGACAACACTGCATTTCAACGAGTCCCAGGGTATACAGGAAAGGCTGCACACTATCCTCCGTTCACAGACAAAAGAATTTATCACAATAGAATCAAATATTTCAGCCCCCACAAAGAAAACATTAGAAGGATTCATTGTGCCACCGGAAACATATCTTCCGGGAAATGCACGTGTCCGTTATTTTATCAATGGCAGGGCGATAAAAGATAGGCTGATGCACCATGCGGTGATCGAGGGTTTACGAGGATTTCTGCTCAAAGGCCATGTTCCCGCTGGCTATCTTCATCTGCATATCCCTGCTGACGAGGTAGACGTGAATGTTCATCCGGCTAAACTTGAGGTGAAATTTCGCAATACCCAGGAAATCCACCAGTTTATCAAACAGGCTCTGGAGAAGGCCATGACCAGCTACCAGCAGACTGTACGGGCAGCATTGACGCCTAAGAGATGGGAAGGACATACTTCTGTTACAACCGGCACAGCAGACATAGATGCTGATACCTTTTTTACACCATCTGGAGAGAACCAGCAAATACCACGAGAAAAAGAACCGGACGCGGATACTCTCCCGCCTGCCGGAGCCGGAAAAAACATGTGGGATACCCCCTATACGAGACCTGTAACATCCTCAACGCCGGCCTCCTTTCCCGCCTATACAACAAGGGAAGAGCCAGGAGCTGTGGAGCAGACTGTTGAAGAGATATCCCAAACTCCTGCAAAGCCACAAACAGGTGATGAGCAACCACCTCGCCCATTTTCGCAAGATCAATCTGCTCGTACACACCATACCATGCGTGTTATTGGCCAGCACAAGAACCTCTATATCTTCTGCCAGGCAGGTGATGAGCTGGTGGTCATCGATCAACATGCCGCCCATGAACGGTTATTGTTCGAGAAATTAAAAAAACAGTATCTCAAGGGCACTGTGGCCAGTCAAAATCTGCTTTTTCCCGAAACAGTGGAACTCACACCTTCTCAAATAGAGCTGGTTGAAGCCAACACAGAGGTACTTGAGCAGATGGGATTTTCTGTCTCTGAATTTGGAGGAAACTCCTACGTCATCTCAGCAGTTCCGTCTCTTGCCTCGAAACTTGGGACAACAGAAATATTTTTTGACGTGCTGGCAGGATTTGGTGATCAAGGGTTGTCAGAATCACATAGCCATAAACTGGATACCATCCTCGCAACCATAGCCTGTAAGGCGGCCATAAAGGCAGGTCATTCGCTTGCCCCCGAAGAAATAGACGGGCTGATCAATGCGATGATAGAAGCAGATCTCTTCTCACACTGCCCACATGGAAGACCGGTAATTAAAACATTTTCAGCAGAGGAGATAAAAAAATGGTTCAGCAGAACGTGAAGTCGAGATTTATTTTCCCTGACCCGAATTTCTCCTATATTTTTTAGGTGTAATAGACCATGTCTGAAAAACAATATATTACCATCATCGGCGGCGGTCTGGCAGGCTGCGAAGCTGCATGGCAGGCTGCCAGAAAAGGCTGCAATGTACATCTCTATGAGATGAAACCAGTTCAGTTCAGCCCTGCCCATGAATCTGAGCATTTATGTGAACTTGTCTGCAGCAACTCCTTTCGCTCAGATGATCCCACATCGGCTGTGGGACTCTTAAAAAAAGAGATGCGCATACTTGGCTCACTCGTTATCACCGTTGCAGGAAAATGCGCGGTCCCTGCGGGTAAGGCCCTGGCTGTGGACAGAGAACTTTTTACTGAAGAAATCACCAAGGAAATAGAAGAAAATCCGCGCATCACTGTTCACAGAGAACCGGTACACAACCTGCCTCCCGCGGGCTCTGCTCCCACCATCCTGGCTACAGGCCCGCTCACCTCAGAAGCGCTGGCTGCCAGCCTGGCCACGTTTACAGGTAAAAAAAGACTTTCCTTTTATGATGCAATCGCCCCCATTGTTGAGGCCGAATCTTTGGATATGGACATCATCTACCAAAAATCCCGCTATGATGACGGGCCGGGAGATTATCTTAACTGTCCTTTTACTCGAGAGCAGTACGACCATTTCATCAACGAAATCAGCAATGGCGAATGTGTTCCCCTTCATGACTTTGAACAGGTGAAATACTTCGAAGGTTGTCTCCCCATTGAGGTGATGAATGATAGAGGAAAAGATGTATTACGCTTTGGCCCCATGAAACCGGTGGGATTGGAAAACCCGCATACCGGTCAGGAGCCCTATGCCGTGGTACAGCTGCGCAAGGAAAATATTTCTGCGAGCCATTACAATCTGGTGGGCTTTCAGACCAAACTCACCTACAGGGAACAAAAAAGGATCTTCAAGCAGATTCCAGGCCTTGAAAACGCGGTCTTTTCCCGTTTTGGCTCCATCCACCGTAACACCTTTATCTGCGCGCCAGAGGTGCTCGAACCCACCCTGCAGACCAAAACACGGAAGGATCTGTTTATAGCAGGACAACTCTCAGGCGTTGAGGGATATATCGAATCAGCGGCCATGGGACTACTGGCTGGTATAAACAGCGCCAGAATGCTCGCCCGCCAACAACTGGTTACCCCTCCTGACAATACAGCTCTGGGTGGACTGATCGCTCATCTCACACAAACAGAGGCAAAACGATTTCAACCCTCAAATGTCACCTTTGGCCTGTTCCCGCCGCTTCCCGGGAAAAAAGTTAAAAAAAGACTGCGCGGTGAGATGCGGGAAAAAATCGGCACCCACGCCCTGCAGCAATGGATAGCGGCTGAAAAATTATGAATATGTTTCTTATTTAACAAGCCATATTATCTCTTACCACTGACAATCTCCCGCTTCTGTATTCCCATCAGATAGAGAAGACCATCGAGGCCTACACTGGAAATGGTATTGCTGGCCTGCTCACGCACCACCTGCTTGGCATGAAAGGCAACACCCAGGCCGGCCAGACCAATCATGGGCAGATCATTGGCACCATCCCCTACTGCAATGGTCTGCTCAAGATTGATGCCCTCTTTTGCAGCTATTTCGCTAAGCAGCGCTGCCTTCCTGCTACCATCGACGATCTCTCCGACAACCCGGCCAGTCACCTCACCGTCACAAATATCCAGTTCATTGGCATACACATAGTCAAAACCCAGTTTTTCCTGGAGATATTTACCAACAAAGGTGAAACCACCTGAGAGAATACCGAGTTTGTACCCCAAGCCCTTCAAGGTCTCTGTTACAATCTCGACCCCCTCGGTCAACGGCAGGTTTTCAGTAACTGCAATGAGCTGCTCTTCTTTCAATCCCTGAAGAAGAGCGACCCGTTTTCGAAAACTCTCTTTAAAATCCAGCCTGCCCTGCATGGCAGCCTTGGTAATTTCAGCAACCTGAGCCCCCACACCGGCAAGTCTTGCAAGCTCATCAATGACCTCCACCTGAATCAGGGTAGAATCCATATCAAAGACAACCAGCCGTCTGTTTCTGGTATAGATATTATCCAGATAAAAAGAAATATCCGCCCCGGTATTTCTGGAAACCTCCATTAATGAGCGGCGCATACCGCCTTCATCACATGGAGTGCCGCTGGTGGTAAACTGGATACTTGCCCGTGGATTGGCCGAAGGCACCTCGAGTGACACTCTGCCGGTGAGTCTGATGATCCGTTCTATATTCATACCGTTTTCGTGGATAATCGAGGCAACACCTGCTACCTGTTCAGCAGTAATTTTTTCCCCCAGCAGGGTAATTTTTCTAAGCTCCTCTCCATCTGCCTGCACCCAACTTTCGTACAGCTCCGCTGAAACCTGCTGAATATCGACATTAACCCCAAGGATGTGCCCCTCATAGAGCACATCCTTATACAAATTTGGAAAATGACCGATGTCTGGAAGTTCCACCAAAATGCCCAGAAAGATATGCTCATGGATTACGGTTAAAGATATATCGAGGATATTCACATCATACAAAGACAGTATGGTGGTGAACCTGTGATTCAATCCCTTCTTATCCTTTCCGGTTATATTGATTAAAATGATGTCACTCATGATCTTACCCTGATTTGCAGCAGCTGCGTTAAATGATTTGTTGATCCCATCAACATAGTTGCCAACTTTCACTTTTTTCGCAACCTTTCTGAAATATCGGTTACAGTTTTCTTCCAAAAGATTGAAATAGTGCTTGTAAATTAGTTAGTAATACATAATGCTAGTTGAAGATTGTCAGGTCATACGTGGAGAGCTAAATACTTTTTGCTCTAGTTAACAACTTTACATTACTCTCTTTTGCCCTGATTAAAAACAAAGAACGAACTAACCAGATTTATTACCCAAAGTAAGACCGCATATTTAATGTAATTATCTTCACATTTGGAGGAACCATGCAGATAGGAATTCCCAAAGAATCACTGAGCGGTGAAAGGCGCGTTGCTGCCACCCCGTCATCTGTCGGTCAGCTCTTGAAACTGGGCTTCTCGGTAGTGGTAGAAACCGGTGCGGGACTGGAATCAAATTTTCATGACGCAGCATATGTGGAAGCTGGTGCACAAATAAAAGAAAAAAAGGAGGTATGGGCAAGTGATATTGTCTTAAAAATCAATCCTCCCATGGAGACAGGCGAGGGGCATGAGGCGGAACTGCTCACCCCCAATGCAACCCTGTTATCCTTACTGTTTCCGGCTCAAAATGAAGAGCTGCTGAAGATTCTCGCTGAAAAGAAAGTAAACAGTCTGGCCATGGACATGGTGCCCCGGATCTCCAGAGCACAATCAATGGATGTACTCAGCTCCATGGCAAATATTGCCGGCTACCGGGCCGTTGTTGAGGCAGCCCATCATTTTGGCCGTTTTTTCACAGGTCAAATCACCGCAGCGGGCAAGGTCCCCCCTGCCAAAGTGCTGATAATCGGTGCTGGTGTCGCAGGTCTTGCAGCAATTGGTGCTGCCGGAAGTCTGGGTGCCGAGGTCAGGGCCTTTGACACCAGGCCTGAGGTGAAAGAACAGATTAATTCCATGGGAGCCGAGTTCCTTGAAGTGGAGATAGAAGAAGAGGCAGGAACGGGTGATGGCTATGCCAAGGTCATGTCCAAAGAGTTTATCGAAGCGGAAATGGAATTGTTTCGCAAACAGGCAGCCGAGGTGGATATTATTATCACAACGGCATTAATTCCTGGCAGACCCGCACCTAAACTCATACTGAAAGATATGGTCGAAGCACTGCGACCAGGCAGCGTCATTGTCGATCTCGCAGCACCCAATGGCGGCAACTGTGAGTTGACAGAGCCTGGCAAAGTGGTGGTAAAAGAAGGTGTCACCATCATCGGATACACCGATCTTGCCTCCAGGCTTCCAGGTCAGGCAAGTCAGCTTTTTTCAACCAACCTGGTGAACCTGCTCAAGCTCTTATGCAAGGAAAAGGATGGTACCATAGACATTGATTTTGAAGATGTGATCATTCGTGGTGTAACTGCCGTCCGTAAAAAGGAGATAACCTTCCCGCCGCCAAAGATCCAGGTAAGCGCCCAACCGCAACAAGCCAAACAGGAAGAGAGTAAACCTGTAACCGTCGAGGAGAAAAAGAAACGTCCCTGGCTCAAGCCGGTACTTGCAGCGGTAGCCATTATCATATTCGGCTGGATCGGTAACAACGCTCCTGCTGCCTTCCTTGAGCATTTCACAGTTTTTGTGCTGGCATGTGTGGTGGGTTACTATGTTGTCTGGAATGTCACCCACGCCCTGCATACCCCGCTTATGAGCGTTACCAATGCCATCTCGGGCATTATTATCGCAGGAGCGTTACTACAGATAGGCGATGACAGCGCGTTAATCAGCATATTGTCCTTTATCGCCATACTCATCGCTTCCATCAATATCTTTGGCGGCTTTACTGTTACGCAACGTATGTTGAAGATGTTTACCAAGGGGGACTAAAATCATGACACAAGGATTCATCATTGCATCATATATTATAGCTGGCCTGTTTTTCATTCTTTCTCTGGCCGGCTTATCAAAACAGGAAACAGCCAAAGCCGGGAACTGGTATGGTATCGCGGGTATGGCCATCGCCCTTATCGCAACACTTTTTGCCCCGGAAACTGGCAGAATCGCACTTATCCTCCTCGCCATGATAATCGGCGCCATTATCGGTATACGGGTAGCTTTGAAAGTTGAAATGACCCAGATGCCCGAGCTGGTGGCAATCCTGCACAGTTTTGTCGGGCTTGCGGCCGTACTGGTTGGCTTTAACAGCTATTTTCATCATCATAACCTTGGTCCCATCTCAGCTGCATCCCTGGAACCGGCCATGATCACCATCCATCTGGTTGAGGTCTTTTTAGGAACCTTCATTGGAGCAGTCACCTTCACAGGCTCCGTCGTTGCCTTTGGCAAGCTTCGCGGTATATTCTCATCAAAACCCTTGATGCTGCCGCATAAACACAAACTCAACCTGCTTGCGATTATCGTCTCTGTGATACTCATGATCATCTTTGTGAAACAGGGCGGGGCGTTCTGGCCGCTTATGATCATGACCATCATCGCATTTCTCTTCGGCTGGCATCTGATCTCCTCGATTGGCGGTGCTGACATGCCGGTTGTTATCTCGATGCTGAATTCCTATTCCGGCTGGGCGGCTGCGGCTGCTGGTTTCATGCTGGGGAATGACCTTCTTATTATCACAGGGGCACTTGTGGGTTCATCAGGTGCTATCCTCTCCTACATCATGTGCAAGGCCATGAACCGCTCTTTTATCAGCGTTATTGCCGGTGGTTTTGGCACAGATGGCAGTACAGCGGCCGCCACAGAACAGGGTGAGCACAAGGAGACCACCGCTGAAGAGGTGGCCGAGAAACTAAAGAATGCAAAATCTGTTATTATTACACCAGGCTATGGTATGGCTGTTGCACAGGCCCAGTATCCGGTGGCTGAAATCACCCAGAAGCTCAGAGACAAGGGAATTGTCGTTCGTTTTGGCATCCATCCCGTAGCAGGCCGTCTGCCTGGCCATATGAACGTATTATTGGCCGAGGCCAGGGTGCCCTACGATATCGTTTTGGAAATGGATGAAATCAACGAGGATTTTCCGGAAACTGATGTGGTTCTTGTCATCGGTGCCAACGATACGGTGAACCCCGCTGCCCGGGAAGATCCCAACAGCCCCATAGCAGGTATGCCTGTTCTTGAGGTGTGGAACGCTCAAGAGGTTATTGTCTTCAAACGTTCGATGAACACAGGTTACGCTGGCATTCAGAACCCGCTTTTTTTCAAGGAAAATACATGGATGCTCTTTGGTGATGCCAAGGACTCTGTTAATAATATCAAAAAATCCATGTAACGTATCTATCCACTCTCAATCCCGGTGCTTCGACAGCCGAAAGTACCGGGATTCTCACCTCATCTGAGCCACTGATCCTTCATGGTAAAGAATGTTGCCTGAAATCAATATGCTATTTGATATCTAAAAAAACCTTACACAGCAGCAACTCGATCATTGACAAAACTGGTCATTTGACCTATTTTACCATTTGTATGAGTACCAAAAAAAAAGATACGAAAAAACTGTTAATAATCCACGCAGGTAAACTTTTTGCTGATTATGGATTTGACGGCGTTACGACACGAATGATTGCTGAAAGTGCAGGCAAACCCCTTTCAGCAATACATTATCATTTTACAAACAAAGAAGATCTGTACGTGGCAGCGTTTGAATATGTCCACGTAAAAGACAGTGATACCACCCTTATGGAGGTATTAGAGGAGGCCGGAGAAAAAGGAAAGACTCCCCAGGGACAGGCTGAAATTATTTACCAGGCTGTTCAGCGCTATTTTCACACTATTCTTCGAGCTGACCGTCCCACCTGGGAGAGAAAATTATTGTTTCGGGAAGTACTCAACCCGTCATCCGCCCTGCCCGCTATGGCGAAAAGTTTCATTCAATCGCATGTACGTCAGTCTGAGGAATTCTGTAAGCTGATACAACCCGATATGGATGAACGTGACAGAGTCATATGGGCAGACACTTTGTTCTCGCATTTGTTTTTGTATATTCTTGCACAAAGACAAATAGAGGCAGTGCGCGGTAAAAAGTGGCTCAATCAAGATTTTTATGAACGCGTTACCAGAATGATTGCCAGGTTTATGATACTGGAGCTTGATTTACCACTTCCTGAGTCTCTTAGAAAAACGCATCATACAACATAACATTACCCTCTCCTACAGCGACTCCCTCCCCCTTCAAGAGTTGCTGTTCCCATAAAGGGCATCCTCCCCCGGATGCCCTTCCTTTTTGGATACAAGACCCAAACATATAAAATCACATTATTTTTATTTTTTTAATCTGTGTTCCTGGAATTCTCTAAGGTAAATGAAGAGAAAAGTAAAGAAATAATATTCCGGTCCGCCCTACCCGTACAAAATTTGACATTGTCCACTATTTTGATTACTACTGCAAGCCAACGCAGACAAAAGCCTCAGCTACGACATAGGACAACCATGACATAGATTTGTCATAATCACCCCTGAATTCAAACCACTCTGTTTTTGGAGATACATTCACCATGAAAAAGAAAATTCTCATTCTTCTTGTCATTATCCTTATAGCACTCCCTGTAATCAACGGCATTATCATGGAAAAATCAATAGATACTGTCTTCGAGAACATCAATGCCATCAACAAGAGAAAGGCATCACCCTATACCGTAAAGTTGATCAGCTACAATCGAAAACTATTCCATTCTGACATTGAGTGGCAAGTTGACAGTACCCCTATGAGAGCCGTAACAGGAATTGACCATCTCATAATCCATGACCGGGTGAAACACCGCCTTCTTGGAGTTACCGCCAGCTCCGATTTCAAGATGAACCCCTGGTACAAAGATTTTATAAAAAAACAAATAGATGAAAAAGACCCTCTTACCATTGTCACCAAATATTCTCTATTTGGTAAGATTGAATCAAACCTGTCGGCAACACCTTTTACAGTACGTTTGAACGACCATACTTTTGAGGTTGGAAAGGCCCACCTGACAACAACAACGAACAAAGACATCAAATACGTAAAAACAAAGGGTGAACTCAGCTCACTCTCCATACAAGACCTTGTCTCGCTTGAAGATCTCAATGTCACATCAGATCTCACCTACGTTCCCCCATATATCTGGGCAGGAGATATGATCATCGATTTTGATAAACTCACCATTAGAGATGATAAAGAAAAAGGAGAGCTTGATAATTTCAGCCTCACCTACTCACTGGATATGGATGAGAAGAGCGAAAAAATGTCATTTTTCACGGCATTTTCTGGAGATTCTCTTACCGCTGCAGACACTTCAATTAATAATATAACAGCAAAATTTGGTTTTAACCATGTTGACCAAAAAGGCTATGAAGCCTTTGTAAAACAATATATAGAGGTGCTGGCACCATTGGTCAATCAGGCATTTACAGATACTACCGGGGTTACTGGCAACGAAATCAATTCCCAGCTCACCTCAGCAGGGATGCAAACGATGGGATCGCTGGAAAAACTCCTGACAAAAGACCTTGAATTTATAATCGAAGATGTGAGTATAGACTTTCCAGAAGGAACGGTTTCTGCCGAAGCACATCTGAAATTGTTGCAGGATATGACAATAATGCAATTTTTCCCGCTGCTTGCCAAACCAAGCAACGCTCTCAATATTTTTTCACTGCGATCAAAGGCAGAAATCCCGGCATCATTACTAAAAGATCCATCATTTCTCACCATGCCCCTCTCCTCAGGCATGGAGACAGGCCTTTTCCAAAAAAAAGGGGATATCTTAGTCCATACGAGTAAAACGAAAAACAATCGTTTTATGCTCAATGGCCATGAGGTGGATCTTGATCTTTTGCAATGATCACCTCTACAGTTTTTGCGGAAATCCCCCTGCCAAAAGAACTCATAGGCAGGGGGGAAGTAGTTACAAAAAACACTCCTTTTTACTGCCGAAAGTAAAATTCAACAAAACCTCGTAAAGATGGTATAGCAGGTTTTCCAAAATGCTCCTTGAAGGCGGACGCAGCCTTGAAGATAGACGTCAAATCAGGAGAGATTCGACGTCGCTGCGCCAAGTTTTTTTTACTCGAGGCGGTGCGAAAACCCGCATGGCACCTTCCGCCGCTCCGCAGGCTCCAGGATAGCCAGCGGGTTTTGCTGCACCGCCTTACTTACTGGCCTGCTGTTGAACTGAGAGAGAGGCGGAAGCCCAAGTCGTAGTCCGAGTAGCCTGGCGAGTTCCTGTTGCGATCCGCTGCACGCACGCTCCTCGGGATCATGAGCCAGCCACCGCCGCGATACACGCGCTTCGTCCCCGATGCGGGTCCTGTGGGGTTCCGGCGGGGACTGGAGCTGTAATACTCTTCACCATACCAGTCCTGGCACCATTCGTAGACATTACCGCTCATATTATACAGCCCCAGGCTATTGGGGGCAAAGCTATCCACCGGTACGGTCTGTTCTCTGTATTTTCCAGAACGGGAATAGCTCTCTTTATAGGCGCTGCTGGCATCAAAGTTTGCCTCATCGGGACCAATGGTATTTTTGCCCGTACCAAAACGCACCTTTTTCCCGCCTTCCCTCGCCGCATATTCCCACTCCGCCTCAGTGGGTAGACGGTAGGTTCTGCCTGTCTTTTCACTCAGGTAGCTTGCCATCTGCACAGCCGCTTCCCAACTTACCATTTCCTGAACTGATCGATGGTCACTTCATATTTACCCAGATAAAAATCATCCACACATACCTCGTGAACCGGTACTTCATCACCATCCCCCTCACCAAAGGTATCGCCCATCTGAAAGCAGCCGCCCTTGACCAGCACAAACTCCATACCATCAGAGATTATGTTTTCTGCCGGTCCCTTTTTCACCTTCAGGTGCAAGCTGATGTTCAGGTCATCGCCATCGCCAACAACAACCTCCTTTGTCAACGGATAATATCCTTGCGCGCTTACCTCGAGCTGGTACCTGCCTGCTGCCAGCTCAACACCCGGTTGATATCTCTCTCCGCTCACGATACGGACAGCGGCGTTCTGCGGGCTGGTATTCACCGTCAACCAGCCCTTCTTCACCCTTTTCTCCAGCTCAACATGAAGCACCGACCTTCTCCCCTCACGGATACTCACCCTGCGGGTGATGGTCTCATAGCCCTTTTTTGTAACCCTCACCTGCAAGCGGCCAGGGGTAAGGTCACCCAGCTCGACAGGGGTCTCTCCGGCAGGTTTTCCATCAACACGCACCCTGGCAGCAGCGGGGGTGGAGCTGATTTTGAGCATGCCCTTTTTCTGATTGTCCGAATAAACGGGCCTTGCATCTTTGCCCACGTCCGGGCCGTCACCGCCGGCCAGAAAGATAAAGTCACCACGCGAGAGATCATAATCGCGTATCTTGCCAAACTGGGGAGACTGCTCCGCATGTTCCGGCACCTGTTCCTGTAGATAGGCACCCAGCTCGGTGCCGGTTACATAGCCGTCTCCATTTACATCGGCCAGGCCATACTCCAGGGCATCAATAAAGGCGGGGGTAAAGGTGGATTTGGCCGGCACCTTCTCCCCGGCCTCTCCTGCAGTGATAAAGAGCCGTACCGGCTTGGTGGTCATTTTGGTGATATACTTGGTCGGTGTCGGCAGCCCCTTCTGTTTAAAGATGGTTCCGGAGAAACAGGAATCAAAGAGAAAGAGGGCATGTTTGGCCTCGATATCCCGCGCCCAGGAGAGAAGATGACTCATATTCAGGGCCTTCTTCACAAAGCCTTTGTCATCCTTGAGGGGGTTGGGAGCATCCACCGGCACCAGATAGCCCTTGGTATTATTCTGGCGGGTATAACCGTGTCCAGAATAATAGAAGAGAAGCCTGTTTTCGCTATCATACCCATATTTGTCGATGAACTTCTCGAAAATCCGCGATAATTTCTCCGAGTTGGGGTCCATGTGCTTTTCCACCACAAAGCCCCTGGCCTTCAAGAGCTTCTCCACCCCGGCAAGCTCGCCCGGTATGGCCCCAAGATCTGGCCAGCCCGCTGTGTAGTCACTGACACCGATGAGCAGGGCATAGGAACCGCCATAGAAATTGACCTTCTTCGTCTCCTGGCCGCTGCTGGTTTTCAGTTGTACACGGATGCCCCTCGATCCATAAACATGGGTGGAGAATACGAACAGAAAGAGGATAAAAGAGAGAATTTTCACACACCGGGCTGTCATGTATATAACCTCTGTTGAGATGAACGGATTGCTGATTTTTAATAAATCCTAACGTTTGAGGCGGTTGTTTTCAATAAAAAAGATGGCGTTCCATAAATTCATCTCTCTTATTTCCTGCCGATATCATTATTCTAGGAATTACAGGAGTTCCCAGCCCTGAGGCAACAGGAGATTGGCTTCCCAGGATGGGAAATCTGTACACCCTCGATATTGATGCCAGCCAAATCGTCGCTGAAAAATGTGATGCCCATTATACCTATAAGGGTGAACGAGGTTACATGCTAAACTTGCCAAAGATAGCAAGAGTGGGTATTCTTTGGTTTACTCTTCTATCTTCTATAAAGATGCGATTCCCAAGACAGCAGGCTTTAAAATCTGACTCTCCAGATTTACCTTACCAAGGAACAAGAAATGGCACACAAGAGAGAGGAAAAATCCAAAGTACAAGATGCTCAGGTAACTGATGATCAACAGATGAAGGAGACTGTGAAGACATCTGGAAAACCTCTGCGTAAACGACTCTGGCTATGGCTCTGCGGCAGCTGTGTACTTTTGCTGCTGTTTGTTGTTTTTGCACTGCCAATGGGCGTGAAATACTATCTTGTTGACTGGCTGCAAAAGCGCGGTGCTGACCAGGTCATTATTGACCGTTTTGGCTGGAATCCTTTTCTTGGCAAACTATGGCTGGAAGGAGTCGATGTCAGCCGTGATGGCAGAAGCTTGATGACGCAGAGAGCACTTGATATTGACATTGATTTTTTCGCACTATTTGACAAGGATATTGCTCTTTCCTCTGCCAGCTATACAGGACTGACTCTTGAAGTCGAACAAAAAGAAGATAACAGTTGGCAGATTGCCACCCTGACATTCCCCTTGCCTGAAGAATCGGGCAACAAAGAAACGCCTCCT
>PDWJ01000370.1_pt1 | contig 89289 bp, 82 predicted proteins | sample 1430881 | NCBI WGS metagenome assembly PDWJ01 (sample SAMN01162460, study PRJNA174530) | Oral metagenome, whole genome shotgun sequencing project. | biome: Marine environment; feature: Marine mammal; material: Swab sample of the gingival sulcus; isolation source: swab sample of gingival sulcus...
GGGGAGGTCAATTTGAGAAATGAAAAACATAAGCCCTGTTTATGGGCTATACAGAAGAAAAATAACCGACTTCAAGATTTAGTCGGATAACAGTGATATGAAATAGAAGAAGTCTTTGTGGTACATAAAAAGTCAAAGATTAAAACCATTGGAGCAACAAGCAATAAGCCATGGAGCTATCAGGTAGCAAATATCTTTGGGGGACAAATCGGGAGATATATACCGAATAAAAGAGGGAGAAAAGGATTCATTGTATCTGTAAGCTACTATATATATGATTTGGGATATCCTGATGCTCCATTCCGAGTAAGATTATATTCTGTGGATAACGATTGCAATTGCCCTGGTGATGATCTCTTGGTTGAGAGTTTAATTGTTTCAAACCAAAATGGGCCAGGTTGGTTCAAAGTTGATTTGTCTGAATACTCAATAAAGTTTCCACGTAACGGTATGTACGTAATGATGGAGTGGGTGTATTCAGGGGACGAGTATTACTATGATCATGAAAGAATTCGAAAATCAGCTGATAATGGTTCAGATATACATGAAACCAATCGGTATTATGGCCAGTCTCTGGGGAATTTAAACAAACAAAAGAATGATGGATGCTGGGGACGCGGATTAGGATCTGATTGGATTATGTATGAGTTTTTTTATAAAGGCTACATAAATGTTATGATAAATGCTGAAATCGCATTTATGAAAGAGTAGAATAGGAGGGTGATTGAAAATTATTTCTAAATATTATTGAATCATATCAAATGACATCTGATGAAACATGATATCCTACTATGTTGTCTTCCGCCTTATAGGAAAGAAAGCTCCTTGCCCAAAATATTTCAGACCATCTCCAAAGCTATTTACATCGCCCCTTATTGCATGGGCTGTAAGGTTTCCAGTTCCAAATATGGCTGCACCTATTATAACTTCATATGAAATAGAAGGAATCTTTGTGGTACATGTGGTACATTGTTATTTGCCATTTACAGTATGTGGCTTGAACAGAATTACAATATCGTACTGATGGGGCCTTCTGGTATCGGCAAAACCATGATTGCTGCCGGTCTTTGTTTTGATGCGCTCAGAAAAGGGTATGCAGCCTACTTCAGGACCATGGAACAGCTTAACGAAACCCTGATTATGAAGGATATCACCCGATCTGCTCGTATTGAGTACAACAAGCTACTGAAGGCAAATCTGCTTGTTATTGATGACATTATGATGTTCACCCTGGACAAAAAGCAGGCGGTTGTCCAGATGAATCTGGTCAAACCAGTATTGGTTTAGTGCAGGAAAGAGCTTGTCGTTCAGATCCTGGTCAAACTTCCTGAAGAAGCGACTGAATGTACTTTGGCTTGCCATCCCTTTCTCCCATCCAAAGATCTTGTGAACTACCTCATCATACCTCAGTGTTCCCAAATGTGCCAAGCGTTTGGCTCCCAGAATCACACTCACCAGAAAGCCCTCAATCAGTTCCTTGGTGGGATAGCCTCTATTTGAACCTGGCTCTGGCAGATCCGGACACTCACCTGCCAGATACTCGGCCAATCCGGTCTTCCGATACACTTCCTCAATAAGCCGTAAGCCGACCCAGGGAGAAATTTCTTTATTACTAAATTCGTATGCTAATCCACTCATCTTTTTGGTGAACTTGACAAAACACTTTTCCCCTAAAGATACCAAGACTTACGCAGATTCTTTTGGAAAGAGATTGCAAGATTTTGATTTAACAAATCATATCTGTTTTTTTATTCATAGATTTGTAGGGTATTATATAACGATATCTGAGGTTTAACTATTTTTTCTGCACATTTATGAGCTTTGGAAGCAAAATAATCGAGGCCAGAAAAGAAAAAAGCATGTCGCAGGAAGCACTGGCTAAAGCCCTTAAAGCTACACCTACCACAATAGGACGGTATGAGAGAGACGAGGTAAAACCTTCTATTGAGGTTGCTGCCAAAATCGCAAAGGTATTGGGGGTATCTCTTGATTATTTAACGGAAAACTCCGCTGTGAACCCTCTCAAGAATAAAACTCTTCTGGAGCGGTTTAACTCGATCACAAAGCTGGAGGATAAAGACAGGGAACATATTCTGTTTACCCTGGACGCATTGATAAGGGATGCCAAGGCAAGAAGTGCCTATGGCGTTTAAACATCATTGATATGAGCGCAAGTACAGCAGAAATAAAAAACTATTTGCATAAACTCATCGTTGAGACCGACGATGAAAGCATTCTCAGCAAGGTGCAGGCTTATTTCAATACCCTAAAAGGCAAGAACATCGATTGGTGGGACACCATATCTGACCAGGAAAAGGATGCCATCAACATCGGCCTGAGACAGCTGGAAAATGGCGAAGGGATACCGCACGAAGAAGTCAAGAAAAAAGCTGACAAAATCCTGGGTAGAAAATGAGGCAGTACCAGATCATCTGGTCCCCCTTGGCCGAAGAGAAACTTACCTGAATACCCTGTCCCAGATCCTGGGCAGGTGGTCCATAAAAGAAGCTGAGGATTTTGAGGCAAAGGTTGATAGCCTCATAGAAAAATTAAAGACTCAAAAATACCTCTGCCCAGCTTCCAGCAAACAATCCAACCTTAGACGGTGTGTGATCGCTCCACAGACATCTCTGGTCTATCAAATCAAGAATGATGTCATCGAACTCGTGGCATTCTTCGACAATAGAAGCGACCATCAGTATTGAAAAAGCCCCGGAAGGTTTCCGAGGCTTTAAATAACTACCTCATTTATCGTTTTTATATTTTCTTGTACTTGGTTATTCTTCAGATCTCTTGATTGTCCTGACTTCAAAAAAGATATGACATTCTGCTTTAAGTAATTGCCAGCTATTTTACTTTTTATACCTGTCTGTTTTATTATTTCAGGCAAACAATTAGGTATTCCGGTCCAAAGCCTGCCACCTATTCCGATGATAGTCTGCCACTGATTCCGGCATACCCTGCCACTTTTTTATAGGGTTTATTCCGATTCAAAAATAGACATCATGAAGATCAGACAATTAATTTTGCTAAAGAGCAAGGGCTTATCCAACAGGAAGATAGCCATTGAGATAAGTGCCGATCGGAATACGGTCAATGAGTACGTTCGAAAAGTAGCCTCCAGCAGACTCAGTTTTGAGGAGCTCCTTAGTTTGAGTGAAAAGGATCTGCAGGACTTATTTCCATCAAAAGAAGCTCTGGATAAGGACAGGTATGCCCGGATCCATGAACTTTTCCCTGGTTACGTAAAAGAGCTGAAAAAGCCTGGTTGTACGCGTCAGCACCTGTGGCGGCAGTACAAACAGGAACATGTTGATCATTACAGTTACTCCCAGTTCTGCCAGATTTTTAGCGATTGGCTTGAGAGCAAGAAGAGCAGTGGGAAGCTGCCCCATGTTGCTGGAGATAAGCTTTTCATCGATTACGCAGGTAAGAAGCTCCAAATCGTTGACAAGGAAACCGGCGAGGTTCGTAATGTCGAGGTATTTGTTGGTATCCTTCCTGCAAGCCATTATACCTATGTGGAGGCCAGCTATGATCAGACCCGGGAATCCTTGGTAAGATCAATCGATAACTGTCTGCGATATTTTGGTGGTGTTCCGCAGGCAATCGTTCCTGATAATTTAAAATCGGCCGTCACAAAAGGATGTAAATATGAGCCTGTTATCAATAAGACCTTCCGGGATATGGGCGATTATTATGGCTGTGTGATCAATCCCACGCGGACTTACTCTCCACAGGATAAAGCCTTGGTAGAATCGGCGGTAAACCTTGTTTATCAGCGGATCTATTACCCCATGTCCAAAATGACCTTTTTCAGTTTGTCTGATCTGAATACCCAAATCCGGAAGTTCCTAAAGGAGTACAATCGTTACAAGATGCAGGTCACCGAAGTGAGTCGTATCAAACAGTTCATTGAAATCGAGAAGGAATATCTAACTGAATTACCCAAAGAGTCCTATCAGATCAAGCAATACAACCGGGCCAAGGTCCAGAAGATGGGCTACATCTACCTGGGCTCACAGAAGAACTACTACAGTGTTCCATACCGCTACATTGGGAAACATGTTGAAGTACAGCACACGACGGATACCGTTGAGATTTTTTATAACAAGGATCGCATTGCCACCCACACAAAGAGTTACCGGAAAGGAGCTTATGTAACAAATGAAGACCACCTGGCCAGTACGCATAAATACTACCTATCCTGGAGCAGAGAGTTCTTTGTGAAACAAGCATCAGCTATTGGAGAAAAGACGGCAGAATATGTGGGGAAACTTATTGATCAGCAGAGTTATCCTGAGATCGGCTATAAAAGAGCGCGGGGTATTGTGTCGCTCAAGGATAGCTATCCGAGAGAGCGTGTTGAGAAAGCATGTGAAAAGGCCCTGGGCTATCATATCTGCTCAATGAAAACCATTGAAACCATCCTGAAGAACAAAGCCGATATGGAAGTGAAACAGGAAATAATCGAACATGAAATCAAACCTCATAAGAACCTAAGACAAGCGAGTAATTATAAATAAAATCTGACGTATGAATAACAACGCAACCATCGAGAAACTCAGGCAGATGAGACTGCTTGGAATGGCTGAAGCCCATTATGGAAATATGCAATTATCAAACTCCCAGGAGTACACCATAGACCAGTATCTGGCTATGCTTGTGGATCAGGAATGGGACTATCGACAGGATCGAAAAATCGCAAACCTGAAGGCCAAAGCAAAGTTCAAGATACAAGCCTCTATCCGGGATGTGAACTACTCTCACCCCCGGGAGCTTGACCGCAACCTATTTGAACGCCTTGCAACACTTGATTTTATCAAAAGAAACGAAAACATCATAATTACCGGGCCCACCGGAATAGGTAAAAGCTGGTTGGCTCAAGCCCTGGGAGCACATGCTTGCCACATGCTTTACAAAACGCTGTATTTTAATACCACCAGGCTTATGGACGAGATAAAACTGTCCAGGATCCAGGGCGACTATGTGAAATTCTTGAAGAAGCTGCAAAACACTCAACTACTTATCCTTGATGACTTTGGCCTATCTCCCTTTGATCGGGAACAGCGGCAAGCTCTTCTGGATATCGTAGAGCATAAGTATGACCAGGGATCTCTGATCTTCACCTCTCAAATCCCGGTTCAGCACTGGCACGCACTGATAAAAGAAAATACAATCGCTGATGCGATACTCGACCGAATCGTGTACTCCTCACATCGCATCGAACTTAATGGAGATACAATGAGAAAAAACAAGTTGAAAAAAAAACAATCAAATGGGCTATTAATTAGCCAATTAATTAGATATCCAATATGGTGCTGATTTTTATACTCGGGACTGTCTTTCGATAATAATTTATTTGCGTAATAGTCTGAAAGCAGATCGATTCCTTTTGTAAAATTCACTCGACAATACTGTACAATTAAGAAAAATGCGCGGCCTGTTTGATTTTCAAGATGATGCATAATAAAAGCGTTATACAGTCCATCCGGTTTTTCATAGTTAAGTTGAAGCATAGCCATAATCATATCTTCTCTCCAATTTTCATCTTTTAATTCAGAATATGATAGATAGATACTTTCCAGCTCGGGTGATACCGTTACCAAGTTTGCTTCAACTATTACCTCTAAACACAAAGACCAAAGGTTATTTTTATTGGTGCGGATTTCTTCCAAAAAGAAATCTATGAATCTTTTTCTATCAGTTTCATCAGCTCTATTCAGGTTTAATGACAATTGCTTAATTAGGGATCTTCCACTGTCCTTATAGGATTTGAAATCCTTTTCAAATTCGCTAATAATATCAATAATCTCATTATCTTCCATTCTACCATATCGGTTTAATAGTTAGATTACTAAAGTTTCGCACTTATGATCAACGCACATGATTTCGACCAATTAGAATACAGTTTCAAGTGCTAAATATTCGTATTTCAGTAAAATAACTTTTCCATTTTCAATTATACTGCATCTTGCAGGTCTGGTTCCGGAGGAACCAAGCGGCAACAACTAAACCAAAAATCTCCCCATCAGGACCAGTATACACCAAGTGGATTATTCAGGCAATACGGCTAAATATAGGGAAAGCTTGCTATCACTTATTCAAAGAACGTCGTTGGGGTCTTTTTCTATCTGTGGCTACCGAAAAATTAACCGGAAGCGTGTACTGTATTTGAACAGGAATCCCATTAGAATAAGCAGGATTCTCAAACTTGAGAAGTCTACATACTCTTAACGCTTCATTATTAAATTCTGGAGAAATGCCTTTTTCTACTTTATGATTATACGTATTACCATTGGTATCTACCCAGAAAGAAACCAACACAATACCTGAAATTGAGTCGGAAAGTCTTTTCTTGGGATATTGTAAACAATCCTGAACTATACACATTATCTCATTACATGAAGCAGGCATCTCATCAGCAATGCTAATTCCAATCTGTTCAATACTGTCATTTGTCTGACAATGAACTGACATAGAGAATGATACCAATAGAAAAACATGAAAGATCTTTTTTACCATAATCTTGGAATGCTTTCGATAAATGATCTGTTTGGAGATCCATATAGCCCTTGATTTCTATACTGATAGGATTAGTCCAGCCCTTTCCTCGGGAGCAATATCAACTTTAAAAATGCCACTATTAGCTAATTCGAATCCTTCCATTCTGCTATTCTTCCATTTAGTAATGTAAGGATTCTGTACCATAAGTACAAATTACCTGATCATATGATGTGAAAGCATTCCCTTCCACTCAGAGAATAGTACTCCTGGGTAATGCTTCTTGACGGCCGGAGAATCAGACTAAGGTTTGGTGCTCGGACCGGATGAGGTCAAAAACCGTCTTCACCGGCGAAAAGGTGCCAATGGGTACCTCTACGAAAAGCGTGAGCCAGTCGGCCATAGCTCCATTCCAGAGCCCTGGCAGTTCAAGGGCCTTAAGGAAGCGGCCTTCAAAGGTTTTTTCGGCGATAAAGCCGGTGTTTGGGTCAATGTAGTCCTTCAATTCGAATTTCTTCCCCCTGAAATCGCGGAGGCCACAGACCAGATCGACCGGATTAAAATGCGTCGATGCTTTCAGAATGGCAAGCTTTTCCGGATCGTCCATGTCGATCTGCGATCCCTCCACAATCTGCAGGCTGGACTCGCCCGAGGCATTGCGCACATAAAAGGGACCTCCCCCGGGTTCCCCCTCATTCCTCACCATGCCACAGACCCGAATGGGCCGGTTCATGGTCCGAAGCAGCCAGTCACCCAGAGTCTCCTCTCCGATCATTTCCGGTACAGGGATGCCCAGATGATCCTGCAAAAAGGCAAGCATGGCATCCAGATCGCTTTGTGCGGGCCTGCCATCTGTGAGCAGCTTAAGGAAAGCAAACAGCCTGGACCTGATCTCGAGCAGTACTCCACCCAGCACCTGCTTGTAAGCGATGCGTTCGTCCCGTTTTCTTTCCGGACAAACATTATCTATATTACTGATGAAGACCAGGTCTGCATCCAGGGCAGCCAGATTCTGAATAAGCGCACCATGTCCGCCCGGTCTGAATAAGAGCGATCCATCGGCAGTACGAAAGGGCCTGTTTTCACTATCCACTGCCAGGGTATCTGTCTCCGGAAGCTGATAGGACCAGGACAGCTGAAAACGCTTGCCCGTTTCGGCCTCAATGGCAGGAAGCACCCGCTGTGCCTCTGCTTCAAAGGCAGGCTTGTGAGCCGGTGAAACTGTTAGATGCATGTACACCCTGCCTTCCCGGTCGGCACAATAGGCCACAGCCTCACGCAGGTGCTCTTCAAATGCCGTACGCCTGTCCTCAGGACTGTAGGCATGAAATTTCAGCAGGCCTTTGGGCAGGGCTCCATAATTAATTCCCTCAGGTCCGAGGATGGCAGCCAGGCATTCCGAGGGCAAGGCATTCTCCTTCAGCCCGAGGTCTTCATAAAAAGGATAGTCCCCGAGGTGATTGAAGAAATTGGCCATCTCCGGATGGGTATTCAACCAGTCCTCCTGTGCGACAGCGTCAAGAGGCCTGAGCGCATCAAGTGCAGCGAACAACGCCTTGAACATGCGTGAGGCAGCACCCGAAGCCGGAATGAAACGACAGATTTTAAGTTCATCTGCATGCTGAAGATAAAGCTCCCTGTAATGCTCTTCCTCGCTGTCGTTAAGGCAGATGAGCCCCTTTCCCGGGCTTGCAGGTGCAAGGATATCTGCAAAAGGGAAGCCCTTGATAAAATGGTCTATCTGCCTGTGAAGCTCATCTATGTGGATGCCCTTTTCCCCGATCTGTTCAAGATCCTTTTCGGTAAACATACGCTTTTGGGTTTAGTCTCCCATTGCAGCCTTTCTGCCGGCCCGCAGGGCTTCAATGTTCTTATTAACCATTTCTTCCCCTTTCCTGCCAAACAAAATCCCAAGAGCCTGTTCAAGGGCCGTGATCTGTAAGCCGATCTTATCGACAGCAGCGCCCAGCATAACGATATTGGCCACCTTTACCGAACCCAGATCCCTCGCCAGCTTATCGGCATTTACCAGTACATGGTTTTCAATCTTTTCAATCTCCTTGAATACCTCGCTTTCTTCCGGGTAATCGGGAATGTTCTGAAAGGTTTTGGTATTGGTCACCACCCAGCCATCTTTCGCCAGGAATGGCAGGTAACGAAGCGATTCCATAGGCTCTACAGAAAGTATCAGATCGCATTTTCCCTTGGGGATGAGATCGGAAGAAATCGGATCCGAAGAAAGGCGCAGGTGAGACTGAACCGCTCCACCCCGCTGGCTCATGCCATGAACCTCGGCCTGTTTCAGATTTAGTCCTTCCTGCACTGCAGCCACACCTATGGCGGCGGCTATGGACAGGATGCCCTGACCACCAACACCGGCTAATATGATATCTGTTTTCATGCTTTTGCCTTTTTATTCCTTGCTCTGGCCTTTTTACCGGCCACCTGAATACATTCCCGGCGGGCAATTATCACCGAAACCCCTTCATAAGCCAACTCACGCCTGATCACTTCGGTGTTCTCGGCATGGTGCTTTCTGAGTGGGGTAAGCACAGAGATATGCTCATCATCCACCCCCAGCCCCTTGCAAATCTGCACCAGGCGGTCTTCAGCATGGGATTTCTGTCCGCCTGTCATTCCGGTTGTCGAATTATCCGATATTACCACCGTTACTGCCGTCTTTTCCATTACTGCATCCAGCAGTCCGGTCATGCCGGAATGCGTAAAAGTACTGTCCCCTATCACAGCGACAGAAGGATGCAATCCGGCATCGGAAGCCCCTTTGGCCATAGGAATCGAAGCCCCCATATCCACACAGGTATCGATGGCATTGTAGGGTGCCAGGGCCCCAAGGGTATAGCAGCCTATGTCGGAGAAGACCCGCCCGGGCCCGTAGCCCTCCAGCGCTTCGTTTAAAGCCCTGTAGGTATCAATATGGCCGCATCCCTTACAGAGCGCCGGAGGACGGTTTTTAACCAGTTCGGGAACCTCCGGCCCTTCACCGGTATCAAGTCCGAGCGCCCGGGCAACAAGCCGGGGATCCAGCTCACCATCGCGGGGCAGACTGCCATCCAGCCGTCCACGGATATCCCGGTCTGATTTTAACAGCCCCTTCAGGCCTTCTTCCATGATGGGAGCCCCTTCTTCCAATACCAGAACTGCATCCACCTTCCCGAAGAAATCGTCCAGTACCGAAGTGGCTACGGGATACTGGCCAAGTTTGAGTACGGGATACTGCAATTGATGGCCAGCAGCCACCTCCTGGTAGTAGTTCAATGCCAGGCCACAGGCGATCACTCCAAGCCTTTTGTCCTGCCCGTCCATGTAGGTATTGAACCCGGACTCTTCCGACATGAGCTCCAGTTTTTCCTGCGCCGATAAGAGGGCTTTGTAGCGTTGCCGCGCTATAACAGGGAGCAGTATGAATTGCTTGCTGTTGCCGGGCAGGGAAAGTTCGTTCTCTTCCTGTGTGCCCGAACGCTCCACGGCAGCCCTGGAGTGGGCCAGACGGGTTGTAATTCTGTAAAGCACAGGCAGTCCTGAAGCTTCAGACAGTTCAAATGCATAGCGAGCCATGGCATAGGCCTCCTGCTGGTTCGAAGGCTCCAGTACTGGAACCATGGCAAACTTTCCATAGAAGCGTGAATCCTGTTCGTTCTGGGAAGAATGCATGGAGGGGTCATCGGCCACTACCACCACCAGACCGCCATTTACGCCGGTCATACCTGCATTTACAAAGGCATCAGCAGCCACATTGAGCCCCACATGCTTCATGCAGACCATGGCGCGTTTCCCCGCATAAGACATCCCCAGGGCTGCTTCCACTGCAGTTTTTTCGTTGGCCGACCAGTCACTGTGGATTCCACGCTCCCTGGCCTCGGGGGAAGCCTGCAAATACTCTGTAATCTCCGTTGAGGGTGTGCCCGGATAGGCATAAACCCCGGATAGACCGGCGTCCAGTGCACCCTGGGCCAGGGCTTCATCGCCCAATAGTACAAGTTTCGACATCTGATCAGTTTTCATTGTTCAAAAATATCTAAAATATGGATGGCCCTAAGCTATTCTATAACATGAGCAAAGGCGACAATCTTTTAGCTGGAGCGGTGAATTCCACTTCGGTCAACTGTGCAGGGATATCCTGTTTTATTTCTCAAAAGATGAATAAATCTGCAGGGATTTCTATGCATCAGGGTCGATGCCCTGCATTTTTATCTATTTTAGTGCAATGATTTCGGGCCGAACGATAGTTGGATACGCTGTTTTCTTCGCGCTCTTCATTGGCTTAGCCCTTCCCGCGGATTTATCCGGACAGCGAAGGCGGGACAAAGAGAGGGCGGAAAAGCGTGAACTGGTCGAATTTTCGGGCATCGTCCGCGACCTGCAGCACCGTCCGCTCTCCTATGTGAACGTTATTATACTAACCGAAGGGCGGGGCTGCTCAACCAACGGCCAGGGCATGTTCTCCGTGGTGGTAAGGCCAAATGATACCATTCTCTTCAGTCACGTGGGACACAAGGGTACCATTCACATCATTCCCGATTCGCTTGGTGGACAACAATACCCGGCCGACATCTTTATGGTGGCCGACACCTTTCAGCTTGCCGAAGTTCGCATCTACCCCTGGAAAACCTACCAGGAATTCAAAGAGGCCTTCCTGGCCCTCGATCTGCCCGATGATGATGAACAACGAGCCTATCATAATATAGCCCTCATCAAAACCCAGATTAAAATGAATAAAGACGGGCCCAGCCCCAATGTGAACTACCGGGAGGTCATGAAGCAAAAATACAACCAGCTCTATACCCAGGGGCAGACGCCTTACTTCACCATCTTCGACCCCATGCGATGGTCCAGGTTCTTCGAAGCTGTCAGGCGTGGTGATTTTAAAAACGACGATTAAGTGGCTGCACAATTTTTCCTTTCCTAAGGGGTTAATATAAATTAAAGCCAGGATGTGAAAACAAAGCTATTCGCCTTTCTGCTTCCTCTCCTTTTCGGCCTCCCCGCCTTTGGGCAGGGTGAAGGTCTGCTCAGCGGAATCGTCAGGGATTCACTCGGGAGCCCTGTCGATCTGGCCAACATCAGCTTACTGGGTACCCAAACCGGAACCATGAGCGATGCCAGTGGCCAATACAGCCTTGCAATACCCGCCGGCAGGCCCTTTACGCTGGTAGTCTCCTGTGTTGGCTATCAGCGCGAACAGTTCAGTATAAGGCTCAAAGACGGCGAACGGCAAAACAAGGACATTGTCCTTCACCGGGATGTCAGAACACTTCAGGAGGTTGCGGTAAGTGCCCGCCAGGAACGGGCAAGTACCTTCCAGCGCATCGACATTCAAGACCTGAACTATCTGCCCTCGACCACCGGAAAGGTTGAAGCCATTATCAAGTCCCAGGCCGGTGTCAGTTCAAACAATGAGCTCACGGCCCAGTATTCGGTCAGGGGCGGTAATTTCGACGAAAACCTGGTCTATGTAAACGACATCGAAATCTACAGGCCCTTTCTGGTCCGGTCGGGCCAGCAGGAAGGGCTGAGTTTTGTGAATTCCGACCTGGTTTCTTCTGTAAAGTTCTCTGCGGGAGGCTATGAGGCCCGCTATGGCGACAAGATGTCCTCTGCCCTGGACATCTCCTACAAACGCCCCACCAAATTTGCCGCCTCTTCTGCCCTGAGTATCCTGGGTGCATCGGTGCATGCAGAGGGGGTCTCCAGAGACCGTCGCTTCAGTTACCTGGCAGGCTATCGCTACAAAACAACTGCCTACTTATTAAACTCACTCCAAACATCGGGCGACTACAAACCCCAGTTCTCCGACCTGCAGACCATGCTCACCTGGCAAATTGCGCCAAAACTGGAGCTCTCTTTTTTAGGCAACTACTCGGCGAATAAATACGAATTCGTCCCCACTGAGACGGATGTGGAATTCGGTACCAAGGACCTGCCCCTACACCTGAAAATCTTCTATGAAGGCTGTGAGGTGGATCGTTTCGAAACCTATCTGGGTGCCATGAGCCTTTGGTATAAACCGACAGAGGAACTGACCCTTAAATTTACGGGATCGGCTTTCCGTACGGCGGAACAGGAAACCTTCGACATCCTTGGTGAGTACTGGATCAATGAACTTGACAACACCATTGGCTCCGAAACCTATGGCGACAGCATCCTGAATTTTGGGGTTGGCGGCCTCCTGAGCCATGCACGCAACTACCTCGATGCCATTGTGGTATCGGCAAACCACCTGGGCTCTTACCGCCAGGGGGACAATCATTTACAATGGGGACTCAGCTACCAATATCAGGACTTCCACGACCGCGTCAGCGAATGGGAACTGGTCGATTCCGCAGGCTATGTCATCCCCTATGACGGAGAGCAGATTCTGCTTTCGAAAACGAAATATGCCAACAACGAAATCAATTACGATCAATACAGTGCCTTTGTCCAGTATATCCGGGAGATTCATCTCGATGCTGCCGATTTCTATATCAATACGGGGCTAAGGGCCACCCAATGGAACTTTAAGCCCCAAACATTGATCAGTCCCCGCATCACCATCAGTTCCCGGCCCAACTGGGAGCGCGACCTGATGTTCCACCTTTCCGGCGGGGTTTACTATCAGCCACCCTTTTACCGTGAGATGCGACGGCCCGATGGCAGTATAAATGCAAACATCGAAGCCCAGCGATCCATACACCTCCTGCTGGGAGGGGACTACCTTTTCAAGATGTGGAACAGGCCCTTCAAACTAAGTGGAGAGGCTTATTACAAATGGCTCGACGGGCTCATTCCGTACAAAATTGACAATGTTCGTATCTCCTATTCCGCTGCAAACAACAGCAAGGGCTTTGCCCGGGGCATTGATTTTAAACTGAATGGCGAGTTTGTACCCGGGGCCGAATCCTGGATGACCCTCTCCCTGCTCCAGGCACGTGAAGATGTTGAGGGTGACTCTTTAACCACCTGGAATGGAACCGCCTATGCTACAGGGCCGGCTGGTGCGTATCCACGACCCAGTGACCAGCTTTTCAGCCTGGGACTCTTTTTCCAGGACTACTTCCCAAACAATCCGTCCTGGAAGGTCCACCTGAATGCTTACTATGGTTCGGGCCTGCCTCTCAGCAGCCCAAACGAGGGCCAGTACTATTCCAAGCTCAGGATGCGTCCTTATCGGCGGGTCGATATCGGTTTTTCGAGGGTTATCAAACAGCGTCTGTTTAAAAGTATCTGGATTAGTGGAGAAATCTTCAATCTGCTGGGAATTAAGAATGAGGCCTCCTACCTCTGGATCAGAACGGTGAACGACCAGGAAGGGATTCCAGGGCAATTCGGGGTGCCAAACTATCTGACCGGCCGCCGTTTCAATCTTCGGATTTCGATTAGTATTTAGCCTTTATACTGTGAAGGTGAAGGCCTGCGGCTTTTTTAAGCATTTCTTTACTAAATTTGGGCATTCAAACCTATTTTTCACGAATCCTAATTCCGAATGACTATGAAAACAGAAGACTATATCCGGCGAGAAGACAAATATGGTGCGCACAACTACCACCCCCTTCCCGTGGTTCTTGAACGTGGAGAGGGCGTATTTGTATGGGATGTGGAAGGCAAGAGGTATTACGACTTTCTTTCAGCTTATTCAGCTGTAAATCAAGGTCATGCTCACCAAAAAATTATCAATGCCCTCAAAGAGCAGGCAGAAAAACTTGCCCTGACCTCCCGGGCCTTTTACAGCAGCGTGCTGGGTGAGTATGAAGAATATATTACCAGGTATTTCGGCTACGATAAAGTGCTCCCGATGAACTCGGGTGCGGAGGGTGATGAGACGGCCCTCAAACTGTGCCGGAAGTGGGCCTATGAAAAAAAGGGGATTCCCGAGAATGAGGCGAAGATTATTGTATGTGAAGGAAACTTTCATGGCCGGACCATTACCATCATCTCGATGTCTACCGATCCCGATGCTTACAAGGGTTTTGGTCCCTACACCCCCGGGTTTGTAACAATTCCCTATAACGATACAAAAGCCCTGGAAAAGGCTTTAGAAGATCCCAATGTGGCTGGTTTCCTTGTAGAACCTATTCAGGGGGAGGCCGGGGTCTATGTTCCCGACGACGGCTTCCTCACAAAGGCAGCCGCGCTTTGCAAGGAAAAGAATGTGCTGTTCATCGCCGATGAGGTACAGACAGGACTGGCCCGAACCGGGAAGCTCCTGGCCTGTGATCATGAAGGCGTCCGGCCCGATATCCTCATCCTGGGGAAAGCCCTCTCCGGAGGCGTCTATCCGGTATCCGCTGTACTGGCCGATGACGATATTATGCTTTGCATCCGCCCGGGCGAACACGGATCCACTTACGGAGGAAACCCGATTGCCGCCAAAGTTGCCATTGCTGCCCTGGAAGTACTCAAAGAAGAGAAACTGGCAGAACGAGCCGCTGAATTGGGTGAGAAATTCCGTAAAGCACTGAAAGCAATCAATTCCCCCATGGTGGAACTCGTTCGCGGCAAAGGACTGCTCAATGCCATGGTCATCAAACCCACCAATGGAAAGACAGCCTGGGATGTATGCCTGGCTCTCAAGGAGAACGGTATGCTGGCCAAACCTACCCACGAACACATCATTCGCTTTGCACCTCCCCTTGTTATCAGTGAGGAACAGCTTATGGAATGTGCCGATATCGTGGCCAGGACCCTGGCTGCTTTTGAGTAAGAATAAAAAGGCTGCTTTTCGGGGCAGCCTTTATTTATGGGCTGCCCGGTTTATTTTAGCTGATACCGGGCAGCTGCTCTCCCGCCCGGATAATCGAGAAGAATCGTATACATCCCGGGCACATTGGCCATCCTAAATTCGTGCAGCCCCCCCGGATGAACGAAATTCTCGCTCGCAACAACCCGTCCATCTGTTGCAAAAACCCGAACTACGCACTCTCCTTCTCCCGGAATCTGCAGAAAACAAGTCCCGGACCCGGGATTGGGATAGATACTTAGAACCGAAGCAGGCCGGGTTCTCACCCCTATTCCGGATATGGTATTAATCCCATCTGGTTCAACAACATAGTCAAGTCCAGTAACCTGCTCGGAGTCGATAATGGTAATCGAATAGAAATTCTTCATATTGAGCCCCGGAATATCCACAATGAGCCAGTAGTCGCCCGGCGGAACATTGTCGAAAATATAATTCCCGTTTTCATCGGTCTCGATATAGGCCACAAAGTCATCATCTTCGTCCAACTGGGACTTTTTTGTTGAACGCTTTAACAGTGCAACAGAGGTCTTCTTAACTGGCCGGCCAAGTGTGGACTTCAATAAATAGTTGTCGGCATAACTCACATTCCCCATCATAAGACCGCTTCCATCTTTCGGAGAAAAGGGAGCCAGTTCTTTTACAACAATGTCGAAAAGAGTGTCTTTGGTTCCGGCATCCACCTCTTTTACCTGCGCTAAGTTCCAGATCGGCTGATTCCCCGAATAGGTGGGGACAGCATGTGGAAAGGCATCTGTACTAGCCTCTGCAAGAAGTACATAAAAACCGGGGTACAGGTGATCGAATAAATAATCCCCCTCATTTCCTATGGCTACCGAATCGACCAGCGGATAGGCCCCGGATAAGGAAGACTTATAGGCTTTCACATAACCAGGATAGGCCAGGGTTCCGTCGAAGAGGCTCACCTTTCCTCCCAGCATCATATTCATCCCGAGTTCGGTAATCCAAATGTTATAAGGATAAGTTGTGGCCAAGCTACTCCCTCCGATATTCAGTCCATCCATCGCATTCACCCTGAAAGATGCAAAGACTTCACCTCCTTCAAGCACCTCCAGGTCGCTTGCGACAATCTGTGCCCCACCATCATTAAGGTAGGCCTGATTGAACCAAAGTGGATTGCCCTCAAAATCAAGCCCGAAAAGAAAGGCCAGATAGGTATCGGGGTGAGTTATGCCCCCAATATCTGGAAGGTCCTGGGACTCGAAACCTCGTCCCATTAAGCAAACGTTCCCACTGCCATCGGCATCAAAGCCGTTTAGTTCAAGCCACCTGGAGGAAAAAGGGTAGCCCCAAAGCGTTCCACCTGTCTCCAGGTCAATGGAAGTGATAAAAGCCGACTCATCTTCGATTGATGTTCGCATCACCTCTCCTCCAAGTTCCAGATTGGAGGAATTGTAAGTCCCTGTCAGATAGAGTACCTTCTCCTTCCAGGGAAAGGCATCGTAATGAAAGCTCTCTTGAAAAAGGCGGCTATTTGCCGATTTCAATCCCCCGCTTAACCGGAGCGCTTTTTTCTGTGTATAGGACGATGTTCCCATAGCCGGGATGGAGGTCTGCCATTCAGGACTCCCATCATGCTTGAGCCTGAAAATAAAATGATTGGCATATCCGTCACCATCAGGAAATTCAAAGGCCATCTCGCCAAGGCTGTAGTAACCACTAACCGTTACACCGCTAAACACCATATCACCATTGGTCATGGCAAAACCACCGTAGAGATAACAACCGCTCCGGTTTCCCCGTATCTTTCCCTGCTGAAACCATTGCTGATTCCCACTGGCAGCATCCAAACACAACAAAAAGGTACTTGAAGACTCAGGGTCAGGTTCAATCACCTCCGACCCAAACAATAATGGAGCCTCCGAATCGAAAAGAAGCCCGCTGAGTATACAGCCTCTGCCACCATTCGGATACAGATCCAGATGCCTGAACCAGGTGGAAGAGGTTGTTTCTCCCTCAAATCCGGCAAGATACACCCACTCATAGTCGAGATCGACATCGTATTTGATCACGTAAATAAAGCCATTGGCCCAATCTTTTCCGGGATTTCCAAAACCACGCAACTCCAGGGGTATGGCACTGAAGCCATACACGTAAATTGAACCGTCGACGGGATCCTGAACCGCTTTAGAATTAACCGTTTCATCCGGGAGCATGTCCCAGATCGAAATCAAGTGCCTTATACTCATATCCTCATTAAAACTGGCAAGGTATTCCGTCTTTACTCCGGATTCCAAATTGAGCACTTCGTCATCTACTATTATGCTTTCAAAGGAACTGCCAAAAACGGTGAGCCTTCCCTCATAGACCCATGCCAAGGGATCGCTTCCACCGAAAATAACATTGCTGCCCTGCACGATTCCGTCCTGGCCATACTTCATAAGGATGCTTACCTGATCATCGACACCAAATCTCCTGTTAAGCTCCGGATGGTACACAGTGCTGTTCCAGCTCGACGAAAGCAAATAGAAGGCTTCTGGGCCTGCCTCCAACAGCATCGGTGAACCCGGATAGTTGCTGAAACTAATTCTGTCATACGAGCTTAGGGAAAGCTCATCGACCTGGCAAAAAAGCGGAATAAAAAGCAGCGTAAGTACTGTTATTAAACTTAGTCGTTTCATAGTTTTTGTGCTTTAATCAGTTAATTCTCTTCGTAGCGGACACCCATGACCAGAATATCGTCCACCTGATCTTGGTCGCCCTGCCAGGCGAGCAGTTCCCCGGCAATAAGACGCTCTTGTTTTTCAACGGTTTCGGTACTGATTCGTAAGAGCAAATCGCGAAGGCGCTTACCCTTGTATTTCCGCCCCTTCTCTCCTCCAAACTGGTCCGCATAACCATCCGAAAACATATAAACCATGTCCCCGTACTTCAGATCGAAGCGATGCCTGGTAAAGGGTCCCTCCTCGCCAAGAAGCATGCCAATCGGCATACGATCTGCCTTGTATTCAATCAATTCACCTTCACGCACCAGAATCAGTGGATTGTAAGCTCCGGCAAATTCGAGCTGCTTCTTCGGCAGGTCAAAAACAGCCAGAGCGAGATCCATTCCATCTCTGGCTTCATTCTCTTCATGTTGCTGCGAAAGTGTATTGATAATGGAATTACGCAATCGCTCAAGAATCTCGTCGGCCTGTTCAACCCCGTCTTTATTGACAATCTCATTTAGGAAGGTCAGGCCAAGCAGGCTCATAAATGCACCCGGCACTCCATGTCCGGTGCAGTCTCCAGCACATACAAAGACCTTTCCGTTTTTCCTCTCGACCCAGTAAAAATCGCCACTGACAATATCCCTTGGACGATAGAAGATAAAATGTGCCGGAAGGACCTGCTCCAGATTCTTCTTACCGGGCAGAACGGCTTGTTGTATTCTCAGTGCATAATGAATACTTCCGGTAATCTCCCGGTTCTGTTCCGAGATCTCATCCCGCTGGTGCTCGATTTGCCGTTTTTGCTCCTGAATCTCCCTGGTACGCTGCTGAACCTTGCTTTCTAGCACCTTCTTCTCTCTGATGAGCTGCCTTTCCCTGTATTTAATGAAACCATAGATGAGCATGAGCCCGGCCATTACCTCCAGCATAATAAACCAGAAGGTTTCCCAGAGGGGCGGCTTAATCACAAAGGGGAAACTCAACTCCTGCTCTACTCCCTGTCCATCCAGATTGTAGGCGCGGAGCTTAAACACGTAGGAACCATTGTTTAGCTTTGCATAGGCACGGCTCCGATCCGGGCTCACAGCTGACCAGTCGTCATCGACCCCTTCCAGATAGTAAGAAAAGCGATTCCGGGAAGGAATAGTCGTATGGATGCCTGTCCATTTGAAGTTAAACGAATTCCTGTTATATGGCAGCTCGGGAACAGCCCGTTTCCCGGTAAGGCTGTCGGCTTTGGGAAGGATGAGAGGCTCTCCTTTAACCTCCGGGGGAAACAAAATAAGGGAAGGTGCCCGCGTATCGATTTTGTCATAGGCCGGATCATAGCGAACCAAACCGGCTACCGTTCCCATCCAGAGGCTCCCCTTTTCACCGGCACAAACCGCACCGGCATTCGTCTCCAATGGATAGAAGCCTTCCATAGTGCCATAATAGTCGACCTCCAGGTTTATCAGGTCAAGACGGTCAATCCCCCTCTCCGTTCCGATCCACAAGTAGCCGTTAGCGTATTCAACAAAATAGTTCATATTGGAACTCAGTCCGTGATAGGTGGTGTAGGTAAGAATATCGCCCTCCCCTGTAAATGGGATACCGCTGATCCCCCTGTTTGTTCCGACCCAAACCCTGTTCTTTTGATCGGAGCTCAAATCAAGACATATTTCGGCCGCCAATCCATCGGAGAGTGTATAATTTCGAAGATGGGAGCCATCGGCCCGAAAAACAGAGACCCCGCCCTCGGTGGCGCACCAGATTTGCCCGTTAATGTGCAGAAGCGCATTTACCTGTTGATTTACAAGGCCTTCATCCTCACCCAGATAGATGAGTTGGGCTCCCTTCTTCACATATACACCCGAATCAGTAGCAATCCATAACAAACCCTCTTTTTTTACATAGGCCAGGGCATTCACACTTAACTGTTCTCTTCCCGGCCCCTGCGCCCACCAGGGCAAAGAAGTTACCCGGTTCCCGTCGTAATACAAAAGGTCCATATCAGTGCCTATGTATAAGCGCCCCCGCCCATCCTCCGCAAAAGAAAGGGGAAGCTCTTCTTCATGAAAACCCTGAGAGGAGCCAATCCGCGTTGGATGATCGTCTTCCATAAAGTACAGCTCACCATAAGAACCGAACCAAATCCGGTTTCTTGAATCACGATATACTGCATATATGGTTTCAGGCATCCCAAAATCCTCATCCCACACTTCAAAAAGCATGCGACCATATTTTGAAGCGCCTTCCACAGTCGCAAACCAGATATTTCCAAAACTGTCCTCCCGGATATCCCAGATAATATCGCTCAGCAAACCCGATTGTTCTGTAATATGCTTAATCCTGCCCCGGTCAAGCAACCAGAGGCCGTCATTGTAGGTCAGAAACCATTTACGCCCTGCTTCATCCTCATGCATTCTGGTAATCACAGGCTCCTGGGAAGGATTCAGAGAAACAATACGAAACTCCTTTCCGTCATATACATAAACACCACTCGAATAGGTTGCACACCAAATCCGGCCGGCTGCATCCTCCATCATCGACAACACCGCTTCATCACCCAAGCCCTGCCTGCTTCCTAACCTGAGCGTATCCTGCCCGCTGATCACGATCACCCCGTTGTAGATCGTACCAAGCCAGAGATCGCCATTCCGTGTCTCCAAAATACTCCAGAACACCTCATCCTCGAACAACTGCGCCTCCAGTTCACCTCCCTTAAACACACTCAGGCCTGGATTTCCGGCGACATAAACACGGCCATCGGCCGCAGCATGCATACTCAGGTCCTTGTTACTTACCAGGCCATGATCCTGGTCGAAACAACGTATGCTATCGCCCCGGATCACCGATACTCCATAAGCAGTACTTGCCCAGATATTCCCCTCACTGTCCTCCAGGAGATGATCAACGCGATCATCAATCAGGCCATCTGCCTTACCAAGCGTTCTGATCTCTTTTCCCTCAACAAGTGCAATGCCTCCTTCGGTACCCAGCCAGACCCCGCCCTTGCTATCGACGCAAATGGCATTCACCTGATCATCGGGCAAACCAACTGAACTGTTAAAATGCTCAAAGTCATAACCGTCGAAACGTGCAGCACCAACCTGAGTGGCAAACCAGATATAGCCCTGCAGGTCCTGATCAATGTCAATAACTGTATTCTGCGGAAGGTTGTCCTGTACCGTATAATTATCGAAAGGGAGTTTCTGTGCAAACACATGCAGGGTGATCGCCAGGAGGAAGAGAGAGCTTGTAATTCTCATATTCAGGTGCACAAATCTTTTCTAGATTAGGAGCAGATAACGAAGCTCAATTTATGAAAAAATATGCCTCGTATCTCCTTCTCTTACTAACTATTGTTTCATGCCGATATCCGGGGGAAGGGTCATGGAGATTCGGGTTTCTGCCGATCCGGACGATCTGGCTCTGAAACCAAAAAAACTGAATTGCTCTGCCGAGGGGCGAAACATGTTCTTTGATTCGATCGGAAATGGCTATGCCATCCTTGACTGAAGAGGCGCCCTGTAAGCATAATCGGCACGAGTACAGGGCCGATAAGGGTTTTAGCATCTGACCAGCTGCAGGCTGCCCGGCTCCATGGCCATATTCGCCGGATCGACGCGCCGCTTTAGCCTGGCCCTGTCTCCTCAGAACAATCCGAGGCTGCTTTATGAGGGAGAAGCCATAAAGGCAGACGGGTTGAATGCGATACAAGCCTCTATTTCCAAAATCGGGAACCGGAACAATCACAGCATATCTTTGGAGAACGCGAAGGCAGCAGGGCGATTGAGACCTTTATCGAGGCTGCGGGGCCAGGCTGTGAAAGGTTCAGGAACAATGGGACAACAATGGGACAGGAACAATGGGACAGGAACAATGGGACAGGAACAATGGGACAGGAACAATGGGACAGGAACAATGGGACAGGAACAATGGGACAGGAGCTGAAACAATGAGGCTGAAACAATGAGGCTGAAACAATGGGACAGAAATAATGGGGCCGAAACAACGGGACAGAAATAATGGGGCCGAAACTGAAGACGATATCCTCATTACCGAAGAGGGGAACACCAACCTGTCTCGCTATGTACCCGGAGAAAATACAGACATTGAACAGCCGATGGGCTAAGGCCCATCAGCTGTTATACTGGTAATCAGTCGACGATTACGATCTTTTCAATCTTGTCACCCTGACGAATATCGTCGATTACTTCAAGTCCTTCATAAACCTTTCCAAAACAGGTGTGATTCCTGTCGAGATGCGCTGTATTGGTGCGCGAATGACAAATGAAGAACTGTGAGCCTCCGGTATTTCGGCCTGCATGGGCCATGGATAGCACGCCCCTGTCATGGTACTGATTGTCTCCGTCAAGCTCACAATCGATGGTATAACCGGGACCACCCATGCCTGTCCCATCCGGACATCCACCCTGGATCACAAAATCGGGAATAACCCGATGGAAGGTAAGCCCGTCGTAAAAGCCATCTTTAGAGAGTTTTACAAAGTTTTCAACGGTCCCGGGAGCATCCTTTTCGTAGAATTCTACTTTCATCAGCCCTTTCTCGGTGTGAATTTCTGCTTTCATATACAATCTTATTTCAAGTGTCCCGCGAAAATACAAAAACAGCCTGCAACTGAAAAATGGGCTGCAATCAGCGATGCCTTTCTGACAGCACTGCGGCAACATCCGCCAGACTGAATCCTCGTGCCGTTAAGAGCACCAACAGGTGATAGATCAGGTCAGCAGCCTCATTCAGAAAAAGCTCATCCCTGCTGTCCATGGCTTCAATAACAAGCTCTACGGCTTCTTCACCCACCTTTTGTGCCATCTTATTCACCCCGGATGCGAATAAATGGCTCGTATAGGAATTCTTCGGCATTTCTTCCTTTCGACGCTGAATGAGCGCCTGTAATTGTGAAAGGAAGGCTATGTCTGAGGGGGGCTGTTGCCCCTCCTCCGGATTCGGCTCGCTGAAACAGCTGGCGCTGCCGGTGTGACAAACAGGTCCGAGCGGATCTGCATAAATCAACAGGGTATCCCGGTCACAATCGACCTTTATCTCTTTTACAATTAAGAAGTTACCACTTTCCTCACCCTTGGTCCATAACCGCTTCTTCGTCCTGCTGAAAAAGGTCACTTTCCCTTCCCTGCAAGTCTTCTCATAGGCCTCCTGATTCATAAAACCAAGCATGAGAACCTGTTTACTGCTCCTGTCCTGCACAATGGCAGGAAGCAGTCCGTTCATCTTGCTGAAATCGATATCAGCCCGCGCTTTAAAATTCATATTATCTGATTGTTATTTGGTGCTCTTTCAAGTAAGCCTTCAATTCCGGAATGGGAATTTGATTGTAGTGAAAAATGCTGGCAGCCAGCGCAGCATCGGCCTTTCCCTCTCTGAAGACCTCCAGAAAATGGGCCTTTTCCCCCGCTCCTCCGGAGGCAATTACCGGGATCGACAGGCTATCGGCAAGCACCTTCAGGGCCTCGCAGGCATAGCCCTCCCTGGTCCCGTCATGATTCATGGAAGTGAAAAGGATTTCACCCGCCCCCCTTTCCTGGGCCTCTTTTGCCCAGGAGAACAGCTCCTTATTGGTCGGGATCCGTCCGCCATTCGAAAAAACGGTCCATTTTCCATCCTTCAGTTGCGCATCGACAGCCACCACCACAAACTGGTTCCCGAAACCTCCGGCAATCTGGTCGATCAGTCCGGGATTCCGCAGGGCCGCAGAGTTAATACTTAGCTTGTCTGCACCAGCCGAAAGCAGCAGATCGGCATCTTCCGGGCTATTTATCCCCCCTCCCACGGTAAAGGGAATATTCAGGTGACGTGCAATCCGTCCCACCAGGCCGGAGAACAGTTTCCGGCCCTCGTGAGTGGCAGTAATATCGAGATAAACAAGCTCGTCGGCACCATCCCGCGCATATTTTGCGCCCAGCTCAACAGGATCACCCACATCTACCACATGCTCGAAGTTGATCCCTTTCACCGTCTTCCCATTCCGAATATCCAGACAGGGTATAATCCGTTTTGCGAGCATAGTCCTAGGCTTGTTTCAGTATGAAATTCTCAAGTTCTTTCAGGCTGATGTAGCCCTCATAGAGGGCCTTTCCGATAATTACTCCATGCAGACCATCCTCCTGCAACTGTTCAATCTCCGAAAGCCCGCTGATTCCCCCGCTTGCTATAAGCCGAAGTCCGTCACAGGCTGCAGTCAGTTCGCGATAGACCCCAAAGGAAGGCCCCGTCAGCATACCATCCAGGGCAATATCGGTACAAATAACCTGATTCAGTCCTTCCTTCATGTAGTCCTGAATAAAGGGAAGCAGCTCCAGGCTCGTTTCTTCCATCCAGCCCCCGACAGCAATCATTCCCTCACGAAAATCGGCCCCAAGAATGATCCGATCCGGGCCATAGCTCTGCAACCAGTCGAGAAAAGCAGGCCGGTTGCGGACCGCAATGCTGCCCCCGGTAGCCATCCGCGCCCCCGACTCAAATACGATTCGTAAGTCTTCTCCGGTCCGCAGGCCTCCCCCGGCATCGATCACCAGAGAAGTCTTCCCGGCTATTTGTTCCAAAACCCGGTAATTCACCACCCGCTTCTCACGGGCACCATCCAGGTCCACGAGATGCAGGCGCTTCATCCCGTGATCCTCAAACAAACGCGCCATTTCCAATGGATCCCCATAGGCCTTTTTTTTCGCATAGTCGCCCTGACTCAGGCGTACACATCTGCCTCCGATCAAATCAATGGCAGGTATCAGATCTATCATAAAGCCAGAAAATTAGAAAGAATTTGTGCCCCTGGACCACCGCTTTTCTCCGGATGAAACTGGGTGGCGTAAAAATTGCCCTTTTGCATGGCCGCACTAAAGGGCAGAATGTAATTGCTGCTGGCAGCCGTATACTTCCCCACAGGTACGTAATAGGAGTGGACAAAATAGACATAGCTCCCCTGTAATGCCTCCGGAAATAAATCTCCTTTCACTTCATCAAGGCTGTTCCATCCAATATGCGGAATATTCATACCAATACTGGGAAAACGCCTGACCTTGTCCTCAAATATTCCAATGCAGGGGGTGTCTCCTTCCTCCGACCAACTGCACATAAGCTGCTGCCCCAGGCAGATACCAAGCACGGGTTGGCTCAGCGAGCGAATCACCTGATCGAGTCCGGTTTCTTTCAGGTGGGCCATGGTACTGGCGGCCTCTCCCACCCCCGGAAAGATCACCCGGTCGGCATGCCGAATCTCATCCGGATCGGCCGTTATCCGGGCCTTTATGCCCAGGCCCTGAAGCGCAAAATCGACAGAGCGGATGTTTCCTGCGTTGTATTTTACAATGGCAACTTTCATCTAATCAGAGCTTTCCTTTGGTTGAGGGGAGACGATTGCTTTCCGGGTCGAGACGAACCGCAGCCTTAATTGCGCGGGCAAATGCCTTAAAAACTGCCTCAATTTTATGGTGCTCATTGTCGCCCCGTACCTGGATATTCAGGTTGCACTTAGCTGCGTCGCTAAAGCTTTTAAAGAAATGGAAGAACATCTCTGTGGGAACATCCCCGATCCGCTCTCTGTTGAACTCCACGTCCCATTCCAGCCAGGGTCTGCCCCCGAAATCGATTGCCACCCTGGCCAGGGAATCATCCATCGGAAGCAGGAAACCATAGCGTTCAAGTCCGCGCTTATCCCCCAGCGCCTGCAAAAAAGCTTCTCCCAGTGCAATTGCAGTATCTTCGATGGTATGGTGCTCATCCACCTGCAAATCTCCCCTGGTTTCAATGTCCAGATTCAATCCCCCATGCCGGCCAAGTTGCTCAAGCATATGATCAAAGAAACCCAGTCCGGTCGAAATCCTGGAACGGCCCTCACCATCCAGTGAAAGCACAAGCCGGACATCGGTCTCGGAAGTGGTTCTGCGCAACTCGACACGCCGCTCATTCGAGCGGAGGAAGCGGTAAATCTCGTCCCAGTCGTTACTCAGCAAGGCGAGACTGTCCTGCAAGCCAGCCTCCTTAACGCCCTCCAAGCTGTCGGGGCTGCCAAAAAGTATGCCTTTCGCTCCAAGGTTTGCAGCCAGTTGTAAATCGCTCAGGCGATCGCCAATGACATAAGAGTCTTCCAGGCGATACGCCCCTTCCATGTAGGCCTTCAACATCCCCGTTCCCGGTTTCCGGTTGGGTGAATTCTCCTCCGGCAGGGAGGGGTCAATATGTACTGCATCAAAAACCACTCCCTCGTTCTCGAAGGCCTTCAGGAAGGCTTCATGGGGCTTTCTGAAGGCCTCCTCAGGGAATGAAGCAGTCCCCAGTCCATCCTGATTGCTGACAAGTACCAGCTCATAAGAGCTGCAATGCCTGATTTTATAAAGATTGCGAAAGACCCCCTGAATAAACTCCAGTTTTTCAAGAGAATCCACCTGGTAGTCTTCAGATGGCTCTACAATGAGTGTACCATCCCGATCAATGAAAAGGACCTTCTTCATAACACCGTTTTTAGAGGCCGGATCCGGCACTGTAGGTTTTTTCAAGTCGCTTCATTTCCTGAAGCAGGGTTTCATGCTCTTCCTCCGTGCCCACACTGATTCGAATACAACCATCACAGAGAGGAACGGTCGAGCGGTCACGGACTATAATTCCGGCTGCCATCAAATCGCGATAGAGCCGGATCGGATCCGAAACCTTGACCAATAAAAAGTTAGCATCTGAAGGATATACCATCTCGACAAAGCTAAAGGCCTTAAGGCGGTCTGACAGACGGGCACGGCCGGCCAGGATCTGTTCCACCCGCTTCCTGTGGGAATGCCTTTGTTTCAAAGCCTGCCTGGCTACATCCATGCTCAGACTGTTCAGGTTATAGGGATACTTCACAGCCCTCAGATAGGTATTCAGAACGGGATGGGCGAAAACCATGCCCAGTCGGATACCCGCAAGCCCCCAGGCCTTTGAAAGGGTCTGAAGAATAATCAGTTTGGGCTCCTCCTTCAGGCGGGAAAGAAAACCGGGGGATGAACTGAAGTCGATGTAGGCCTCATCAATCACAAGAAAGCAGTTCAAAGCCTTCAGCAGAAGGTCTACAGCCGACTCATCCATCGCGTTGGCAGTCGGATTATTTGGCGAACAGAGAAAGACCATGCGGGTGTTTTCATCCACAGCTTCGAGCACCCGTGAGGGGTCCAGACTGAAATCGGGTCTGAGAAGTACACTTCGCTGCTCCACATTGTTAACACGTGCACAAACCCTGTACATCCCATAGGTCGGATCCACTGTAACAACATTGTCCCGCCCCGGCTCACACAATACCCTAAACAGGAGATCAATGCCTTCATCGGAGCCGTTTCCCAGAAAGACAAAGGACTCATCCAGCCCTTTCAGTCGCGCAACATCCTTTTTGAGTGCGCGCTGACCAGGATCGGGATAACGATTCAGTAGCGGACCGGTCTTCCCGTCCTCAAGGCCTCCCGACATCGCATACCTGTTGTAGGGGCTTTCATTGGCATCGAGAAAGACCGAGGCAGACCCGGAAAACTCGTCCCTTGCCGAGGCATAAGGCTCAAGCATCCGGATATTCTCCCTGATCAGCTGTTCAATATTAAAACAATCAGCCATATCAGTCACCGGATTCACCATTTCCATTGTTCCTCAATCTGATACTGACCGCATTGGCATGGGCCTGCAGGCGCTCGGCCTCAGCCATGGTCACAATGGCATCCCCAATATTGTGAAGGCCATAGCGACTAATCTCCTGAAAGCTGATCTTTTTATAAAAGCTATCCATATTGACCCCGCTGTAGGACCTTGCCCATCCATTTGTAGGCAGGGTGTGATTGGTTCCCGAAGCATAGTCGCCGGCACTCTCAGGCGTATAGTCGCCCAGGAATACAGATCCGGCATTGACGATGCGTTCCGCCAGATCCAGGTAGTTTTCTGTTACAATAATCAGGTGCTCAGGCGCATAGTCATTAACCATGTCCACCACCAAATCGAAATCCTGCAGCAGGATCATCTTGCTGTGCTTCAGGGCCTCAATAGCTATCTCTTTTCTGGGTAAATCGGCAAGCTGATTCTTCAGGGCCTCCTGTACCCTGCCAATCATATCGCCCGAATCGGTGATTAGTAAAACCTGGCTGTCGGGACCATGCTCGGCCTGAGAAAGCAGGTCGGACGCGATGAAAGCGGGATTAGAAGTCGAATCGGCCACAACCACCAGCTCCGAAGGTCCGGCAGGCATGTCGATGGCCACTGTTTCGCGGCTGACCAGTTGCTTGGCCATGGTAACATACTGATTCCCCGGTCCAAAAATCTTGCTCACCGCCGGGATGGATTCAGTTCCATGGGCCATTGCCGCAATGGCCTGCGCACCGCCAACGCGAAAAACCTTGTCAATGCCCAGTAAGCCGGCAATATATAGGATGCCGGGATCGATTTTTCCATCCTTGTCCGGCGGTGTACACAGCACTACCTCGGGACATCCGGCAATCTTAGCCGGAACGCCCAGCATGAGCACCGTAGAAAGCAAAGGAGCCGATCCGCCCGGAATGTACAAGCCCACCTTGCTCATCGGTACCGGCTTTTGCCAGCATTTAACACCGGCTGTGGTAACAATGGTTGTGACCGGGGCAAGCTGCTTCTTATGAAAGGAGTAAATGTTGCTCCGGGCCTCATCAATGGCCTTTTTCAAAGATGCAGAAAGTGCCGATGAAGCAGCAGCTAATTCGGCTTCCGGCACCCGGAAATCATCCAGATCTATGCCATCGAAACGACGGGTATATTCGGCAAGGGCGACATCACCACGGACCTTCACATCATGTATGATTTTCTGCACACCCGATTCCAGGTCACTGTGGTTGATTTCGGGCCGTTTCAGAAGATCGGGCCATTTACTGCGTTCGGGGTGGGAGATGATATTCATAGTAAGCGGATAAGATCAAACAATCATTTTCTCAATAGGGATCACAAGAATACCCTGTGCACCAAAGCCCCGAAGCTGGTCGATGATAGACCAGAATGCTTTTTCAGAAAGAACGGAGTGCACAGAACTCCAGCCTGCTTCTGCAAGGGGCATCACTGTAGGACTCTTCATCCCCGGAATAATATCGACAATCTTCTGCAGATTCTCATTGGGCGCATTCAAAAGGATGTACTTGTTATTGGCCGCTGCCATCACACTGCGGATGCGAAAAAGCAAATCGTCGAGGATGCTCCGATGGGCTTCTTCCATCGTTGGGTTTCCCACGAGAACAGCTTCCGATTCCATCACCCTTTCCACCTCCTTCAGGCCATTCGAAATTAAAGTGCTTCCCGAGCTCACAATGTCGAAAATGGCTTCAGCAATCCCTATGGATGGTGCCAGTTCAACCGAGCCGCTGATGACATGAACATCGGCAGAAATCCCCTTCTCTTCTAAGTAATTCTCAAGAATACGGGGATAAGAGGTTGCAATGCGTTTCCCTTCAAGATCACCGATCCCATTGTATTCCTCAGCTTTGGGCAGGGCAATTGACATTCTGCAACGGGAGTAACCCAGTCGTTCGACCAGATCAATTTTACATCCCTTTTCGGCGTACTCATTTTCTCCAACAATGCCAATCTGGGCTACACCATCCTCAACATACTGAGGAATATCATCGTCACGTAAATAAATCACCTCCAGGGGAAATGCATTCGCCACCGAACGCAGCTTTCTGGAACCGTTATTCAGAGAGATTCCGGCCTCCTTGAGCAGCTCCAATGACTTCTCACTGAGCCGGCCCGATTTCTGTATGGCAATTCTGAGTATATCCATTTGTTCTTAATCTTTTAAACGAAAAAAGGTCTGCAGCAGCTGCAAACCTATCCATCTGTTTTTGGGATTACAATACTGCACAAAAGGCTCAGTCCATCTGGCGATGGTGAAAATGTTGAACGCTGTGCCGCCTGTAATTCCTCATACCTGTCGTAATTGTGCAAGTATAGCTATTAAAATGTAATTATCCGCCTATTGCAGGAATAAATTTATTGCTAAATCAAACTAACAGCTTCCAAATTAACGCCATAATAGCTATAAATCCTTGATCAGAATATTCGATGGACTCTCCCTGATGGAATGCATCAGATGCTCATGAATACGAGTTACACGGTTCAGGCTGTCCGATTCGGTCACCACCATGTGATCTCCGCCCATCCGCTCCATTTCGGAATAGAGATAATCGACCGTAATACGGTTGATATCAACGGCCGGCTGGTAGGACCGGTCTTTGGGATTATCGGCAGCCAGTTCGGCAAGGATTCCGGCGTTCACCAGGTCATAGACCAGGTCGTTAACCAGACGCAGGGGAATGCCCAGCTCATGGCTTATTTTATCGCTGTTCCAGGGTTGCTCACCGTCTTCGAAATTCTTAATCACATGGTAGGTGATCAGTAGAGTAAGGATGCGCTTGTTGTATTGACTCAGCTTAAGTGCATCCTCCTCAAACTCATAGTTTTCAATATTCTGATAGGCAAAGGAAATCTCCGCCCCCATGAGTAAGATGAGCCAGGTAATCTGCAACCAAATCAGAAACAGAGGAATAAAGGCAAAGGTTCCATAGATGGCCCCCCAGCGCAACACTCCGATCTGCAGGTTTTGGTAGAGCGATTGAAAGACAAGGGCAATGGTTCCGGCAAAAATCCCGGCAATCAGGGCATACTTGAATTTCACCTTTGTATTGGGCATCACAATGTAAACCAGGGTGAACAAGAGCCAGATAGATATATAGGGCACCAGTTTTATCAGGATCTGAACCAGTCCTGCCAGGAGTTCAAAATCACCGGCAGCCGATTGAATCTTCAGCAGAAAGCTGCCCGAAAGACCAATGGCAAAGGGGGCAATAATCATAATGGCAAGGTAATCCGAGAACTTTCGCATCGGACTGCGTGCTTTTCTAATCTGCCAGATGTCGTTAAACGAGGCCTCAATATTGTTTAAAACCTGTACCACCGACCAGAACAAGAGGACACCGCCAATGCCCGCAATCACCCCTTCCCTGGTCTCCTTCAGCAGATCATCCACAAGACCTGTCACCCATTTCATGAGGGCTTCCTGCTCGCTCATATTGTTGGTGAAAAAGCGGTGCAGCATCTCTTCGAATCCAAAATTTCGGGCAATGGCAAAGGCAATGGCGAAAACCGGAACCAGCGAAAGCATGGTAAAGTAGGTGAGCGATGCCGCTCTGACTGCCGCCAGATCCTCGAAGAAGCCCTTAAACGCCAGAATGTAAATGCGGGCCTGCCGAACGAAAAAGATGTGCCGCTTCGATTTCGCACTCAAATCGTGTGACCATATTTCCTCCTGAAAAAAAACTCTGAGCTTCTTGATCATATCGTTGCGGACTTGATCAAACAAATATAGCAAACTTGCGTTAAGGAGGGTATGACAGGTATTAGAGAGCGTTTCAACAAATGGAAAGAAGGCAGGAACAAGTGGCAAAAAGCCGGTGACATGGTTTTTTGGGTCCTGCTTGTGTTATTGCTGATACCAGGGCCACGCAAGACCATCATTACCGGGCTAAACAGCGTGACCCTGCATTTGAAAAACCCCAGGCTTAAGACAGAAGAAAAGCATGTTCAGCTTGAGGCTGAAGATTTTCAATGGTCAATGAAAGATGCAGAGGGAACAAGCTTTAGGCTTGAGGACTTCAAGGGGGAGGTCATCTTTCTGAACTATTGGGCCACCTGGTGCCCTCCCTGTGTAGCCGAATTGCCCGAAATTCAAAAGGCCTTCGACAAACATGGGGATAAAGTCCGTTTCCTGCTGCTCACCCTCGAGAATCCGGCTCGTGTAGATGCCTTTATGGCGCGGCACGACTATAAACTGCCCGTTTATTATGGCAATTCGGACTTGCCGGATAAACTCAAGGCCCGGGGCATCCCCACAACCTTCATCATCGACCGCAACGGATGCATTGTAAGCAAAAAAACCGGTGCCGCTAACTGGGACTCCCGCGCCACCGACCGTATTTTCGAAGCGCTGCTCAAATAAGCGGGCAACTAACTGGTCTTCCGGTAATTCAGAACCGCCAGCGAGAGCATAACTGCGGCATACACCAACATACGGTAGAATTCCCCTGCCACATCGACAAAGTCCGAGCCCTTGAGCAGAATCATCCGAATCACCTTCATGAAGTAGGCTACCGGATTAATCACATTTACCTTCCTGGCCCATTCGGGCATCGCCTCAACAGGGGTAAATACGCCGCTCATCAGGATAAAGGTAATCATGAAGAAATAAGCCACAAACATCAGTTGCTGCTGGGTTTGTGACACTGTAGACAGGAAGAGCCCAAAGCCGAGGATCAGCAAGATATAGACTGCGGCCAGCAGGAAGAGCAACCCCAGACTACCCACCATGGGCAGGTTGTAGAGCAGTCGTCCGACTACCAGGCCAAAAGCCAGTTCAAAAATGGCAATAAGCCAGAAAGGCAGCAATTTGGCCACAATAAACTGGTACTTCCGAATGGGGGTCACATTAATCTGTTCGGTAGTCCCCATTTCCTTTTCCCGTACCAGGTTCAATGCAGTCAGAAAAAGAGCAATCATGGTCACCAGAATAACCAAAATCCCCGAAAACATGTAGATCTTGTAGTCGATCAGGGGGTTATACCAAAGCGTACTACTCATATCGACGCGCTCAAAGCCTCCATCCAATCCATGGCCAAAGAATTCTGTTCGAATCTGGGCATTGCATGAGCTGACAATCTGCGAACAGTAAAAGTTGATCAGGCCGGCCTCGGTTGCATTAATCGCGTTCACCGTCAGTTCAAGCTCAGTGTAGCCCTCTCGGTAGAGCTTTTGTTCAAACCCAGCCGGGATCTGCAGGACCACATCCACCCTGTCGGCACGGATCTCCGCCAGCGCAGCCCCATAGTCCTGGCCTGCATGAGAAATACTGAAGAAAGGTGAAGCCCTGAAACGGGATACCAGCAAGCGGGATGCCGCAGAAAGGTCCTGATCAACTACAGAAAGCCTGATGTCCTTCATCTCGAGACTGGCAGCATAAGTGAGCAGGACCATCTGTACCACCGGAAGTATAAAGATAACCGGAAGCATGAACCGATTTCGGAATATCTGCTTAAACTCTTTGACCAGTAATGTTGCCAGGATTCTCATAAGCTATTCCAGTCGGGTTTTAAACCGGCGCGCGGCCGCAAGAATAAAAAAGACCGACATTCCTGTCAGTATCAGGGTTTCCTTCCAGACATCCATAAAGTCGGTTCCCTTGAGCATGATGTTTTTAACAATCACGATGAACCAGCGTGCGGGCATCACTGTAGAGAGCCATTGAAGCAATTCCGGCATATTGTCGATGGGAAAAATGAAGCCGGACAGCAACATGGTTGGCAACATGAGCCCCAGCAGGCTCAATACCATGGCCATCTGTTGGGTTCCGGATACCGTCGAAATCAGCACACCTAAAGAGAGTGCAAGAATGATATAAAGCAAACACTCGGCCAGTAAGAGAAACAGACTCCCCACTACCGGCACGTCGAAAACCAGAAAACCCAGCAAAACGATGGTTAAGGCGTTCACAAAGGAAAGCAGAACATAAGGCGCCACCTTCCCCAGGATAATCTCCCAGGGTTTCAACGGAGAGGCCAGCAGCAACTCCATGGTTCCATACTCCTTCTCGCGGGCAATGGTCACAGAGGTCATCAGCGCCGAAATCAACATCAGAATCAGGGCCATCAAACCGGGAACAAACATGTAAACCCCTTTTAATTCTTCATTGTAAAGCATTCGAACATGCCATTTCAGCTCCAGAGGTATTTGCAGATTCGGATCGAGGGAGCTAAACCAGGACTGGAATACGCCACTCAGGTAGCTCTGAGCCAGCTGGGCCGAATTCGCATCAGATCCGTCACTGATCACCCTGATAGCCACCCCCTCACCAGTCCTCAGTTTTTCCTCAAAATCCCGGTCAAAAACCACCACCAGCCTGGCCTGTCCGCTCTCGAAAAGTGCATGAACCCCTTCTTCATCGGCGACCATCCCGGCCAGGCTGAAATATCCCGATGAAAGAAGCTTACGACAAGCCTCCTGGGTGACCGCATCATGAGAACGGTCCCAGATGCCAATCTGAACCTCACTAATCTCGTTACTCACAACATAACCGAAAAGGACGATCATGACCACCGGTAGTCCAAACAGCATAATCAGGGTTCGACTGTCTCTGAAAATATGCTGGAATTCCTTGCGTGCGAATCCGAGAAACCTGCTCATGACTTCCCTCCCCTGGCCAGTTTTAAGAAGACCTCATTCATATTCTCAGCCTCGTATGCCGAACGCAAAGCTGCCGGGCTGTCCAGTGCTTCTATGCGCCCGTCAACCATAATTGAAACCCGGTCGCAGTATTCGGCCTCATCCATGTAATGGGTGGTTACAAATACCGTAATGCCCTCCCCGGAAGCTGCATGGATTGTCTCCCAGAACTGCCGCCGGGTAAGGGGATCGACCCCACCGGTAGGCTCATCGAGAAACACAATCGCAGGACGGTGAAAAATGGCCACAGAAAAGGCAAGTTTTTGCTTCCAGCCCAGCGGTATATCGCGAATCAGGCGCTTCCTGATGTGTGCCAGTTCAAGTTGCCCGAGCAGCTGGGCCTCCCTTTCCCGGATGTATTTCCGGCTTAGTCCGTAAATCCCGGCATAAAGACGGATGTTCTCCGACACAGTCAGGTCTTCATAAAGGGAAAATTTCTGCGACATGTAACCGATATTCCTTTTGATCTTCTCCCGCTCCGTATAAACGTTGTAGCCGGCAACCATGAGCTCACCCGAGCTGGGATAGGACAAACCACAGAGGATGCGCATAGCGGTGGTTTTTCCGGCACCGTTTGCACCCAGAAAACCAAATATTTCTCCTTTCTCCACATGGAAGCTGAGCTGATCATTTGCTGTAAAATCACCAAATCTCTTCACCAGATTCTTCACCTCGATGATATGTGCTCCCTGCTTATTCATCCCATACTTAAAGCAATAAACCGATCCTCAATGCCAGACTCCATGGCCTCAACCCTAAGCCCGTCACAAACCAGAGAACGAAGGGCTGTTTCCAGTCCGGGCGCAGCCTCATGGGAAAGCGCGGTAATATGCATGCAGTCGCCAAAAAGCCACGCACTCTTACAGCCATCAAGCTCCCTCACCTGCTTCAAGAGGGGATAAATTCCCCGGCTTGCCCTCAGACAAAACATGGGCAATTCCCCAGCCCCGATTTGCCTGGGATCACCAACATCGAGCACCCTGCCTTTTGCCAGCAGGGCCACCCTGTTGCAACGCGCTGCCTCGTCCATATAGGGTGTCGAAACCAAGACTGTAATACCCTCTTTTTTAATCTTTTGCAGCATATCCCAGAATTCTCTTCGACTAACTGCATCCACCCCGGTAGTCGGTTCATCGAGCAGCAATACGGAAGGCCGGTGAATGAGGGCGCAGGAGAGAGCCAGCTTTTGCTTCATCCCCCCTGAAAGCTTCCCTGCCAGACGCTTTTTAAAAGGCTCTATGTGCTGATAAACGTCCCTGATCAGCTCAAAATTTGCTGCGATGCTGCTACCAAATATCCGGGCATAGAAGGCCAGATTTTCTTCGACAGTCAAATCCAGATAGAGCGAAAAACGGCCGGGCATGTATCCAATGCGTTCCCTTACTTTGCGGTAGTCCTTCACCACATCATAGCCAGCAAGCCTGCAAGTACCCCTGTCCGGGGTAATCAGAGACGCAATGATCCTGAAAAGCGTGGTCTTACCGGCACCATCCGGCCCAATCACCCCAAACAGTTCCCCCCTGTCTATGCACAGATCAATCCCTTCCAAAGCCCACAACTCATCAAAGCACTTCCCGATGTTTTCAATTCTGATCACCTTTGTCCTTGTTCCTTTCGCTTTTCCCGGGCTTCCTTAGTCCTTTAGTCTGACCTCCCCCGGCATTCCGATCCTCAATGCTCCATCATTTTTCACACTCACCTTCAGGGCATAGACCAGACTCACTCTCTCCTCTCTGGTCTGAATTGTCTTCGGCGTAAATTCTGCCTGAGCTGAAATCCATTCCACCGTTCCACTCAACTCATCCATGCCCCCGACCCCATCGATAAGAACCCGAACCTTCTGGCCTTCAGAAAACATCTGCAGTTGTTTCCCGGAAATGTATGCTCTGAGGACCAGTGTGTCCAGACTGGCTACCTTGAACAGCGGCTGACCGGCTGCAACGATTTCCCCCTGCAGCCTGAAACGGGAAAGCAATACACCATCGAGGGGACTTTTAACAAGCGACCTGGAAATCTGGTCGTCAACCTGGGCAATCTGAATATCCAGGGTTTCAGCTTCTGCATATACAGTCAGTTTTTGCGATGCGAGGCTTTGAATCTGGGCTTCCAGATAGGCAAGCTGTCCCTTCAAGTCGTCGAGCTGTTTACTTGTAGCTGCATCCCCTTCTACCAGGTGCTCAAGCCTTTCCACTTCCCGCTCCAGATTGGCCTGTTGAACCCTTTGCGCTGCCAACTGCGCATCCAGGGTATTCAACCTTGCCCTGATCGAAGCCTTTCCCGACTGCAACTGCTGCTTTTTAAGTGCCAGCTGAACGGTATCAATCAGCAAGACAGGTTCACCCGTTCCAAGCCGTGTTCCCTCTCTGGGACCAAACCAGCTTACCGTTCCGGAAGTCTGGGCGGAAACCAGTACCTCCTCAGCCTCGAAATTGCCATAGGCATCGGAGACTTCATCATTCCTTTTGCAGGAAAGAGCCATCAGCCCTACTATGCCTGCGATTAGTATTTCTTTCATTGTCCTTTCTTTTTCAGGGTTCAAAGCTCCCCCCTGATGGTCAATAGATTTGTCCTCGCCCGGGCCAGCTTTATCCTGTTTGCATCTCTGTTGATACGGGCCATGTGTTCTTCATTCAATGCCTCTACATATTCAATGGCTGTGATTACGCCTTCCTCCAGCTGCAGGGCTGCGGTAGAAGCCAGATCGCTTTGCAGGCTCAGAATAGCCTCATCTGTGATTAATGCTGCTTCGAGCCGGGCTATCCTGATTTCCTCGACAGACAGGCCCAGCTCAAGTTCCTTCTCGAATTGTTCGCGCCGATTGTAAAGCATCTGCTGTTGTTCACTAAGCTGTGCCTGTTCACGCCGGTTTTGTCTCCAATCCCAGATATTCCATCTGAGACCGGCTCCCAACAGATAGTAACTGTCCCATTCTGCACCCAGGATATTGTAACCGGGGTTGCCATATCCCAATTGTCCATAGGCATAAAGAATCGGCATACGCTTTTGTGCAATCAGCGCCTTTCCAGCCTCCAGGGAGGCCTCCTGAAGTTCGAACCAGCGCTGCTCCGGCCTGCTGTCCACGTGGTGATCCCCAGCCTGCAGTTCATCCCCCCGGGTCAATTGTTCCGGCAGAACCAATACCGTATTCTCTGCGAGGCTGGTATCACATAAAATCGAAATGGCAGCCAGACAGGTCGAAATTCCTTCCCGGAGTTCAGCCTCCTGCTGATCGAGCTTCAGTAATTCAAGTTCGACCACCTTTAGGCCCGAACCGAGCATGGCCCCCGCTTCGAAGGCCTGCTTCATCATCTGCCGCCGCGACTGCAGATTGGCTCTGAGCAGATCAAGGTTCCGCCTGTTCTGCTGCAACAGAAGAAGCCCGAAATAATAGGTATTCAGGGATGTTTTCAGGCTGTGAAGATCAACCTCCACTTTCTGAAGATCGGCTGCCAGCTGCGCCCTCTCCATCTTCTTCCGGGAACGCACCAGACCACCGTCATACAGGGTTTGCTGAACATCAAGATTGAGGCCATACTGGTCCTTAGGGGCCTCTGGCAGATCCACTTCAAAGGGAAGCCCTTCCATCGAAAAGGCAACCACGTCGGACTGGTAGCTGGCCCTGGCATTCAGATTCAGTGCAGGTTTCCAGGCAGAAGAGGACTTTTCCATTTCCAGTTGTGCGATGGCTTTAAGTCGCTCCCTGTCTGCAGCCCTTGGGGCCTTCCGGCGAAGCAGTTCATGGCAGATCTCCAGCCTGAGGCTGTCCTGTCCGCGCACTTCAGGAAAGGAAAGGATCAGGGCAAGCGAACAAAAAAGAATGGTCGTGAATAGAATTCCCTTTCTCATGGTTCCTCTTCTTTCATAAGTTTATTCATCAGTCCTTTTAACAGTGATTTCCGCTCGATCATGGCCTGCTTATAGGCCTCCTGATCACCCTTGTAGAGTATTTCCGATACAATGGGCTTTGCAGCGAAGGGAAAAACACAGAGACTTACAACATTCATGATCAGTTGCCGGGGGTCCATCTCCAAACCTCCTATCCTCTCCCGCTTCATCTTGGTGAGTGCCACCTCAGGATTTACTCCCAGGCTGAGAAGAATCTGGGGCATTCGTTCCGGATTCGTAGAGAGCTCATGCAAAACAAAAACGGGAATCTGTGGCCTTTCCAGCATGGTATCGATCACCGTATCGATAAGCAGGGGGATGTATTCCCTGATTGGCAGATCCGACAGTAGCGAGGCTGCCAGCCTGGGCACGAAAGAAGCCAATGCGTTGCGGAATACAGCTTCGAACAGTTGGTCCTTTGTGCGAAAGTAATAGTTCAGCAGCGTCCTGTTGATGCCCGCATCATCGGCTATGTCCTGCATGGAGGTACCTGCCTTGCCATTCTGAAAAAACAATTTCTCTGCAGAAGCTATGATTTTGAATTCTGTATCAAGGGACTTCATGGTATTAACAATAGTGTTTGACTCTTTCGTTAAACGCTTTTGTAAAAATAGAACTTCCCTTTACAATTGTCAAGTCTTTTTCAAAAAAAACAGAAGTTCGTATATTGCGAATGTGTCGGAGAGCCTATCGCTAAAATCCTCTTCGCACAAGCATGCATGCGCAGATGCACCATGCGAAAAAAGACGAACCTTAATCAGAGCCGATGAAGAAATACAGATGTATCATATGCGGACATATCTACGACCCTGCAGAAGGTGACCCGGATAACGGTATCGCCCCGGGAACTGCCTTTGAAGACCTACCCGATGACTGGATCTGCCCGCTGTGCGCAGTGGGAAAAGAGGATTTTGAACCAGAGGACTAAAGCCCTTATTCCGCCTTTGGCGCCTCCTTGAGGATGCCCAGCAAGAAATCCCAGAACATTTGAACGGTACTAATCTCGATCCGTTCGTCCGGTGTATGGGCCCCTTTAACCGTGGGGCCAATGGAAATCATATCCAGATCGGGGTATTTCTGCAGAAACAGCCCGCACTCCAGACCTGCATGAATGGCTTTCACCTCGGGTTCCTTTGCGAAGAGGCCGGAATAGACCTTTGTGGATACCCCCAGTATTTCGGATTGCTTATTGGGCTTCCAGCCGGGGTAACCATCCGAATGAACGACCTTGGCCCCCAGCAGACTGAATATGGCCTCCATGCGATCGGCAATATCCCTCTTTGCCGATTCCACGGAGCTGCGCTGACTCGTAACAATCTCCATTGTATCGGCATCCGGCATGCGGATAGCTGCCAGGTTTGTAGAGGTCTCTACCAGCCCGGGAATGTCCCTGCTCATAGCAATCACACCTGAGGGGCATGCGTAGAGGGTGTTCAGCAATCGCTTATGCTGTGCCCGGGTAATGACCATATCGGGCAATGACACTTCCTCCACGCCCATCTCCAAACCCGGTTCAATGTCCTCCAGCTCCTTTCGGATACTCGCGACAAAGGAACTAAAGAAAACCTCGATCAATTCCTTATGCCTGGCAGGAAGCGTAATAATGGCCTCGGCATCCCGAGGTATTGCATTCCTGGCCTTTCCACCACTCATGGCAGCGATTCTTATCCGGAAACGCTGATCGGCGTTCCAAAGGCAGCGATTCAGGATCTTAATGGCATTCCCCAATCCCTTGTCAATCTCATCCCCCGAATGCCCGCCCTTCAGGCCCCTTACACTAAGCCTCAGGGCAACGATGTTCCGCCTTGCCCTGATTTTTCGCAGCTTAAGCGTGGCAACGGTATCAATACCACCTGCACAGCCGATAAATACTTCTCCCTCGTCCTCCGAGTCGAGGTTCAACATAATGGAGCCTTCCATAAAGCCGGGCTGAATGCCAAATGCACCGGTCATTCCGGTTTCCTCATCCACTGTAAACAAACACTCCAGGGGCCCGTGAGCAAGATCACTGGCTGCCAGAATGGCCAAAGCGGCGGCGACACCTATACCGTCATCCGCTCCCAGAGTGGTATCCTCCGCACTAAGCCAGTCGCCATTCAGCCTGGGCCGGATAGGATCCTTGTCAAAATCATGGGGGCTGTCGGACCGCTTCTCTCCCACAATGTCCATGTGCGACTGCAGAATGATGCCTTTTCTGTTTTCCATGCCGGCTGTAGGCCCCTTTGCGATCAGCACGTTCCCAACTGCATCTTTTCGATAGCTGAGCTGGTGCTTCTGCGCAAAAGCCTCCAGATAAGCGATGATCTTTTCTTCCTTTTTCGATACCCTCGGAATGGCTATAATCTCTTCAAAATAAGCCCATACGCTTTCGGGGCTGAGGCCGGTCAGTTTTTCCATATTAAGGTCTGAATAAATACTAATTATGTTATGAAATACATCCGGCCCAAAAATGAACTGCAACGCTTGGGCGCTTGGATTTAAGTCCTACTTTTGACAAAGATAGAAAAACTACCTACTTAACTGTTTATGAGCATGCAAAAACGCACGATTGTTGCCATGCCTGGCGATGGCATCGGAAAAGTAGTACTCGAGGAGACCATCAGGGTATTGAACAGGGCCGGATTTGAGGCCGAATATGTGGAAGGTGATATCGGTTGGGAGTTTTGGCGAAAAGAGGGAAATCCCCTGCCCCAGCGCACCCTAAACCTCCTGAGCAAACACAAGATTGGCCTTTTTGGAGCCATTACCAGTAAACCCAAGGATGCAGCTACGGCAGAACTCGACCCGTCACTGGCCGGCAAGGGGCTGGTTTATTCCAGCCCGATCGTTGGACTGCGCCAGCACTTTAACCTGGACATCTGTATTCGCCCCTGCCGGACCTACAAGGGGAACCCCCTGAATTTCATCCGCAGGGGTGCGGGCGATGTCATTGAAGAACCGGAAATCGATGTTGCCATCTTCAGGCAAAACACCGAAGGCCTCTATGGAGGGGTCGAATGGAGCAATCCTCCCGAGATTGTATACAGGGGTCTGGCCAGCCATCCGAAGTTTCAAAAGAACTTTGGGAATGTTGCTGTGGAAGACCTCTCTATCTCGACCCGGATCTTCACCCGCGCAGCCACCGAGCGCATCCTGCGTGCAGCATTCACTTACGCAAACAAGCACAATTATGCGAGTGTTACCGTTTGTGAGAAGCCCAATGTCATCCGTGAAACCTCCGGAATGATGTACAAAATGGCACAGGAAATTCAGGCGGCTGATTTCCCAAACATCGAACTTTGGAACACCAACATTGATGCGCAGATGATGTGGCTGACCAAGAATCCGGAGAACTACGGTGTAATTGTAGCCGGGAATATGTTCGGCGACATCGTTTCAGACGGCTTTGCGGGGCTCATCGGAGGACTGGGCTTTGCCTGCAGCGCCAACCTGGGTGAGGAAGTCGCTGTTTTTGAACCCACCCATGGGTCGGCCCCCAAGTATGCCGATTACCCCGTGAGCATTGTAAACCCCATTGCCATGATTGAATCGGCCTGCATGATGCTGGACCACATTGGCGAGGGCGAATTTGCCCTGCGCATCCGTGAAGCCATCGCAACGGTGATCAAAGAGGGAAAGGTTCGTACCTACGACATGATGAAGATGTCGGGCAGGCCCGAAGTCATCGAACGCGGTGCAGCCTCTACGAGGGATATGGCCGACGCAATTATTGCCAAACTCTGATCTACAGGCGATGAAAAAAAAAGGAAACAGGATTAATCAGGAGGTCCTTGAGCTCTGGCCCGAAATCGAATGGATCGGGGACGAAGGCCTGCGTGAAAAAACAGCCAGGGTCTGGGAAAAAGCCCTTGAAAAAAGTGTGCTGAGCCCAGCAGACCTGCGCCGCATCCCCTTCACCCTGCTCTGTGGACCCGATCTGAACGTCAGCTTTATGGACCACAAGCGTTCCGTGGTACACATTGCCCGGGAATCGGGCAAAAAGATGAATGACTTCTTTGGGGATGAGCTGCCGGTGAACATGGATGTCCTCATCTCCGGGGCCATCCTGGCCGATGTTGGCAAACTCCTGGAATATGTCCTGGACGAAAACGGGAAAGCGGTACAGGGGGAATACGGGAAGCTGCTTCGGCATCCCTTCTCGGGTGTATCTCTGGCCGAAAGCTGCGATGTCCCCGCCGAAGTCTGCCACATCATTGCCACCCATGCCGGTGAGGGCAACATGGTAAAACGCAGCACAGAGGCCTTCATTGTCCATCATGCCGACTTCATGACCTTTCTGCCCTTCAAACAGAAAAGCCAGGGCTGATCTCCGGCTGGTTTAAACGGGGACTATTCTTTGGGAATGCGGCTAATGAAATCCTTCAGCACAAACACCAGGCGGGGGTGAATCGGCATTGCTGGATTTGAATAGGAAGAAATGTTTTGAGCCCGACCTCCTTCGATGCGTTTTAACACATGATTCATGCCGGGGACAATAATGGGATCGGCCCCAACTGCATCGGCCAGGATTACAGCCTCATTTTCGCTAACCTGAAGATCTTTATCGCCCTGAACAATCAGGACCGGGCAGTTTAATCCGGAGATCAGCTCAGCGGGTTCGTAGTTGAAACAGGAGATCAGATAAGGCTGAACCGAGGGACGAAAGACCGAAACCAGGAGTGGAGATACGGAATCTACTAAAACGCCCTCATTCAGGCTGGAAATGATCTGCTCCGATTCCCGGTAAAGACCTTCGGGCAACCGGGTTCTAAGCTGATCGAGCAGGAGTTCATCGACAGAACGACCAGGCCCGGCCAGAGAAACAAAGGCATAGACCTCTGTTTGCAAGGCTGCTGCCATTCCCGTCAACGCACCTTCACTGTGCCCGATGAGGACGATCCGCGACCAGCCCTTCTCTCTGAAATGGTTAATCAGACGAACAAGGTCTCCCCTATAGGTCTCCATCGAAAGATCCTCTTCCCGAAGAATCCCCGAACTGCTTTTTCCAACCATGCGCTTGTCGAATCGAAGCGTTGCAATTCCCTGATCAACAAGCGCATCGGACAACAAACGAAGACTGTTGTTCTTCATAAAGGCATTGTTCCCATCCATATCTGTTGGCCCTGAACCGGCGACAATGAGGGCCAGACAGCCCTGTTCATGTTGATCGGGAAGGCTCAGTACGGCATGTATCCGTGCATCGGGAAGCTCTACGTAGCTGGTATCATAGTGCTGAGCCTCCATCCCGCTCAACTTAATGAACAGGCAGGCAAAAATGCATATCAGCTCTTTCATTCTCACTTGAAAATGGCTGTCATTCTTTCACCCTCGGAATTCCCATAGGCCCGAAGCATCCCCGGGGTATTGCTAACCATGGCCGGATGTCCGTAAGCGTCGAGGCAGACAACCCCTCCGCTTCCACCTGCATCCCGCAACTTGTGCATCACCACCTCTGTGGCAGCATCCTCCACAGGCATCCCCTTGTACGTCATCAGGGCCGAAATATCATGGGCCACTGCCCAGCGGATAAAGTACTCTCCATGACCGGTTGCCGACACTCCACAGCTGGCGTTACTGGCATAGGTCCCGGCTCCAATAACCGGAGAATCGCCTATGCGTCCATAGCGCTTATTGCTCATTCCGCCGGTCGAAGTCCCTGCACACAAATTCCCTTCCCGGTCCAGAGCAACACAGCCCACAGTTCCGTGCTTGTCTTTTTCACGGGCCTGCTGAAAGGCTTTAAAACGCCGCTCAGTGAAAAAATACGACGGCTCGACTTTCTCCAGCCCCTGCTCATCGGCAAAGGCCGAAGCCCCTTCCCCATCGAAAAACACATGGGGCGATTTTTCCATAACGGCCCTTGCTGCCGAAATGGGATGCCGTATGTCGGTCACTCCGGCAACAGCCCCCGCATTCAAGTCCCAACCCGTCATGATGGAAGCATCCAGCTCGTTCTTCCCCTCGCTGGTAAAGACCGCCCCCCTGCCGGCATTAAAGAGGGGATTGTCTTCCATGTAGCAAATCACGGCTTCCACGGCATCAAGACTGGAAGCGCCCGAGGCAAGCAGCTCAAGGCCATATTGCAGGGCGCTATCCAATGCGGCATGGTAGGACTGCTGATCACTTTCGGAGAGCATTTCGGCAGTCATAGATACTGCCCCGCCATGAAGCACCAGTGCATAATCCGGTTTTTGCTGCGAAGGAACAGCCTCAGTGGAATCATTGCTATGCGGTTTACACGCCGCCAGGGCAAGCGAGATGAACAGGACGTAAGGGACAGGCTTCATTTTAGGGTCATTTTACATCTAAAACCATTCATTATCAGGCTGGTATTCAGCCTATAAAGTATTTGCTTTTAGCCACTCGATAAGTTCCGGAATGCGACAGAATGCAATCCCCACAACCGTATCGGCGGCACCATAGTACAGCGCCACCCTGCCTTCCTGGTCGTGCAGGCTGGCACAGGGAAAGACCACATTGGGCACATCCCCCCGAAGTTCATAGGATTCGGCCGGAGCCAGGAGATAGGGTTGAGAGCGGTAAAGAACCTTTTCAGGCTGTCTGAGATCGAGTAAGGCAGCTCCCATCGAATAGCGAAAGCCGTTGCAGGTGTTGATCACCCCATGGTAAAACAGCAACCATCCCTCCTCCGTCTTAATCGGAACCGAGCCGGGCCCGATCTTGGTGCATTGCCAGGCACTCTGCTCAAAAGGAGTCACCTTCATCACACAGCGGTGTTCGCCCCAGTACTTCATATCCGGGCTATAGCTCAGGAAGATGTCCCCAAACGGGGTATGTCCGTTGTCGCTTGGCCGACTCAGGAGGCAATACTTCCCATTGATCTTTTCGGGAAAGAGCACCCCATTTCGGTTGAAAGGCAAAAAGGCGTTCTCACACTGATAAAAACGCTTAAAGTCGAAGGTATAGGCAAGCCCGATGGTAGGGCCATGGTAGCCGTTGCACCAGCTTATCCAGTAGCGGTCCTCAATAAAACTGACACGGGGATCATACTTATATGCAGATTCAATCATCCCGGTATTTCCGGCTTCCATCTGAATGGGATCGGGCTCGATATTCCAGGAAAGGCCGTCCTTGCTAAACCCGGCATGGATATTCATCTGCACGGCCTTGTTATCACAGCGGAACACGCCTGCAAATCCATCTTCAAAGGGAACTACTGCACTATTGAAAATGCTGTTGGAAGTAGGTGTATCGTATCGGCCAATGACCGGATTTCCTGAGTAACGCCACATCGGGTCACTACAGTTTGCCGGTCTCTCCTCCCAGGGTATCGGATGCATAGCGTTTAATTGTTGGTTTTTTACAAAGCTAGGTGAATATGTGATAGAATAAAAAAAAGCCCGGCACAATCAACTGGCCAGGCTTCTTTCCGGTGGAACGATCAGAACTATTCAAGTGAAATATTTCCGTATTTGCTGAACAATTCAATCCTGGATTTAGGATTGGAACCAACAGTGCCCCATACCCGTTGTACATTCCTTTCATTTGATCGAGAAAGCTGACCGGCTTCGTCGAGCGTGACACTGCCATATCTGGCTTCGGCATTTACGCTGTAGGCGGCTCCACCAGGGATGCCTGCAAAGATATTCCCATAGGCCAGGTTGGCCGACAGCAATTCAAAATCCGGGGAAAGCTCCTCCAGTTTCACATTGGTGTATTTCGTCTCCAGTTCAAAGGACTTTTTCAGGAAAGCAATTTTTACCCCGCTGTATTTCAGTTCGGCACGGAAGCTGCCTACCTCATCAAATCTATATTTGTCATAGGCCCCTTTGGCATAAAGCTCTCCTACACCCCCTCCCAGAATCTTGGAATACTTGCTCTCTGCATCCACCGATTCTGCATAGCCAAGTTCAATTTCCGAGTAGGCCAGTTCAAGATCAAGGCAGCCAGCCTCTTCAATCTCGGCATCGGAATAAGCCAGGTCCATCCGGTTGCAGGGAGAAGCCTTTCGAAGCAGTCTGCCTGCCTTAAAATTTCCATATCTGAGATCCAGCATTACACGGCCTGTCAGCTCCTGAACAAACACATCCCCGTATGCGTGATTCAGATTCAGATTTACATAGGCCGGTGCCTGTACGATGATCCTGATCTTTACTCTGGCATTTTTGGACCAGCCTTCTTGCAGTTCTGTATCAATCAGTATTTGATCCCCGGAAGCCCGAAGAGCCACGTTGATCTTCCTTAAACACTCTTCTGCCCGGGCCCGGGTAGGGGCCTTTACCTCCATCTCGGCCACAATGTCCACGACATCCTTCTCCCAGGAAAGGATCTCCACTTCCGAATACTTCGTGTTGGCAATGATGCTCGCCCCCTCCTTTACATTGAAAGAGGTCTGAACATCCTTTCTGGCTACCTGGGCCTGAACTGCAAAAGCCAGCAAAAAGAGCTGAAGAACCGACAGAAATAACCTTTTGGGTTTACATACTTGTTTTTTCATCGCTTTCCGTGTTTAATGATTGTAATTGATTCAAGTGAGATATAATCTGGTCCATGACTTCCAGTTTGATCTGGTAGTGTCGAACCAGTGCATGAATGACCCGGGCATCGTCGGGATGAGCTTCGAGGTCTTCAAGGACTTGCCGCTGATAGCGGTCTAATTCCTGCAACTCTTTCAGCAAAATGTCCTTCTCTTCCCCATTCTCAAAATCAAAGGCCTGGATCTGCTCATAACGCAGGTCCACCTGAGCTGCATAGTACAGGTTCGCCTCCGAAACAGCCTCCGACACCATGGGCTTGTTTTTCCCGGCCCCCTTTTTATTTACCTGCACAAGCACAAAGGCCGAAGCCAGAATTACGGCTATTGAAGCCGCCATTTGCAACCCATGTCTGATATTAAAGCGCCTCACCGGCCTGTCTTCCAGCTTTTGAAGAAAACGTGCCTCATGCCCTTCCCTCGGGCGTTCGACATCGAGTAAGTCTCGCTGCGCCCGTATTTGCTCTTCAAGATTGGTCATCTTATTCATCTGTGTCCTTTAGCATTTCGATCAATTTCTTTTTCGCCCTGTGGTACTGCGTCCTTGAGGCTCCGTTAGATATCTTAAGGACTTCTGAAATCTCCTCATGGTCGTAGCCCTCAAGCAAGATAAGAGAGAGAATGATCCGGTAATTTTCAGGAAGGGCATAAATGGCCTTCCTGATCCTTTCGGCTTCAATGGCCGTATCAATATCATCGCGTCCATGCTCTTCTGCCTCTGGATCCACCAACTCAGGATCCTGTTCGTTGAGCGAAAACATCTCCCGCTTAAGACGCAAGAAATCGAGGGACTGATTGATCACAATCCGCTTCAGCCATGCCCCAAAGCTCACTTCAGCCTTGTAGCTCCGGAGTTTCATAAATGCCTTTAAGAAGGCTTCCTGCATAACATCCTCTGCATCGTCGGGATCCCCGACAATTCTCAGGGAGGTATTGTACATGGCTACATGATACAGCCTGTATAAGTCAAATTGCGCCTTCTGGTCGCCCCGCCTTGAGGCCGCAATGATATCCTGGTGTTTCAGTTTATTCACAATTCTAGCTTGATCCGCCCCAATGACGATTGCATTTACGAACTGTTACACGATAAGCAGACAAGGGACAGGATTTCCGCCACGGGCTATTGCATCTTCGTTCTAAATGGTTTACTTTCGGCCCACTTGATTTGCTGTTCAAAACAATCTACATTTTTCCATCGTATGAATGTAAGCAGATTATTTATTGCTCCCTCAGTCCTTGTGGTGTCCAGCCTGTTCATCTCTTCCTGTAAGAAGCTTCCCGAACCTGCTTTTTCCTACAATTCCGATGATGAAGTGGAAAACGGAGAAATCGTCCGGTTCAGGAACGAAACCCCTGAAGCAAAATCCTACAACTGGGACTTTGACGATGGCCAGGGCTCCGATCTGGAAAACCCTCAGCATAGGTATGCCGCAGCAGGCATCTATAATGTAAAACTTACTGCAAGTAACAAGGGAGGCGAAGCCTTTGTTACAAAAGCTGTAACCATTTATGAACCAACTGTGCTTGGTTTATATGTAACAGACAGCCTTGAAGAAAACCCCTTCAATAATGCCGAGGTTTGGCTTTACCAGGATGTCGATGCCTGGAAAAATGTGGACACCCCGCTGGAAGTAGCCACAACCGATGAAAAGGGAGAAGCATTTTTCGAACACCTCGAACCTGTCATCTACTACATCTACGTCCTTAAAGAAGCCCCCGGGGGAAATTGGGTCTCGGGTGGTAAAACCACCAAACTCGACCATCACAAAACCGCGGTCTTTGTCGTACCCTGCAGGTTTCTACCCGAAGGACCAGGCAAGTCTCTATCCGAAGGACCAGGCAAGTCTCTATCCGAAGGACCAGGCAAGTCTCTAAGCGTCGGGCAATCGCTTCAGCCCCTTCGGAAGTATTAGGTTTTTACCTGCCGTACCGCATCAATAATGGTGCCATCAACCCACTTGATGGCTGCAACAATGCGGTCCTCTGTTTCCGGCTCTGCAGGTATGCCACAGATCCTGTCCGCCTCGGCCTTCAGCTCTTCGATGCTCTTCAGCGGCAACTTGCTACCCTTCATCGCATCCAATAAGTCCTTCCGCCCCGGGTTGATGGCAATCCCACGCTCTGTAACAATGACATCGATGAGCTCGCCCGGCCCGCAAAGGGTGGTGACCCGATCCCGGATCACCGGTGTCCTGTCCCTGAAAAGAGGCAGGGGCAATATCACTGTTTTCGAGAACAGGCAATTCTGCCAGCCGCCAATACCATGCAGGAGATAACCATCGGAGTGGGTAACCACATTCGCATTGAAATCCAGGTCCACCTCGGTAGCACCCAGAATCACCACGTCGACCAGGCCTGCAAAATTTCCTTTGCCATGGTAGTTATAGGATGTAAAAGGGCTGGTCCATACATGTCCGGGATTTCGGGCCATGGAACGAACACCGTCCAGGTCGAAGGTCTGCCCGTCAAGAATACAGTCGAGCAGCCCATCTTCCAGCATCGACACGAGGTATTTATTACTCCCACCACGTGCAAAACGGGCCTTGATGCCCTTTTCCTGCATGATCTTTCTGAAGTATTCCCCAACGGCCAATGAGGTTCCTCCTGCTCCGGATTGAAAGCTGAATCCTTCCCTGATAATGCCCGCCTCTTCACAAAACCTGGCCGTAAGTTCGGCCAGCAGAAGGCGATCGGGCGATTTAGTAATGCGGGTCGTACCGGAAATAATCTTCTCCGGTTCCCCCAGCTTATCAACATTTACAACATAGTCGACATGATTTCCCTGAATCTGCCAGGGTATGCAGGGAAAGGGAACGGGGTTGTCCGTAACAACTATCACCTTGTCGGCATATTCAGCATCAGCCAGAGCAAACCCCAGCAGGCCACATGCAGAATTACCTTCCAGGGCATTGGCGTTGCCAAACTCGTCTGCTGTCGGAGCCCCGATAACGGCAATATCTATCTCCACCTCACCATCCTGAATAGCCTGGTACCGACCACCATGCGACCTGAGTACCCCCATACCGGACATGCCTCCTTCTGAAACCATTCGGCCCAGCGGCCCGTTCATACTGCCCTCGATGCGTTCGATGGTCCCATCCTCGAGATAGGGAATCAGATGTGCATGGCAGGGAAAGGAAGCAGAAGGAAACCAACGAAGTCCCTTCACACCCATTTCATGAGCGATATCAAAAACAGCATTGGCCAGAAGATCACCGTCGCGAAAATGATGATGGGTAGAGATCGTCATGCCATCCCGAAGACCGGCCTTTAACAGAGCGGTGCGCAAGTCCTTCACCAGCTTGTTTCCATCGGCAGGGAAATCAGCACAGGACGCTATGGCCGGGGCATGATGACGCCCCTCCGGCTTGTATTTTCCAACCCCCTTAAAGGGAATGGCCCTTTCACCGTTAATCTCAGACGGAACCATCCGTCCGGCAGCATTCTTTTGCTCACTCATGATTCTTTGCGTTTATGTCCTCAAGCAAACCCAGCTCCGATGCCAGTGCCATGGTACGCTCGGCACGCTTCACCACAGGAGGATCTATCATCTTTGTTCCCAGCGAAATAACACCTAATCCACGCGCTTTGGCATCGGCAAAGGCTTCCATAATTTTCCGCGCTTTCTCAAGCTCCCCCGGCGTTGGGCTAAAGCCTTCATGGATCACCGGAACCTGTCGGGGATGAATGCAACCCATCCCTTCGAACCCAAGGGCCCTGGATTGGCGCACATTTTCCCGCAAACCATCCATGTCGGCCACATCGGAAAACACTGAATCGATTGCCTGAATACCGGCAGCCTTACAGGCATTTACCATCCGCATGCGGGCATAGAGGGACTCCTCACCGCCCTTCGTTCTGGCCACCCCCATATCAGCGGTATAGTCTTCAAGCCCAATAGCCAGCGCTACAACGCTTTCTGCAGCCGAGGCCATCTCGAAGGCATGCTCCACACCCAATGCGCTTTCAATAATGGGCATCAGGAAGACTTCCCGATCCTGCCCTTCGTCCTTCAGTATCTGCCTGATACGCTGGTCGACCTGCTGAACCTGAGCGGCATGTTCGCATTTTGGAATCAGAATCAGATGTACAAAATGCGGAACAATGTCTTCCAGGTCATCCAGCCCCCCCGGCAACTGATTAATCCTGACCATCCGCTCGGCGCCGTAGAAATCAACTGCCCGCAGGGCATTTCTCACCAGCAGGCGGGCCTCATCCTTCTTATCTGCTGCCACAGAATCTTCCAGATCGAGGATAATGCCATTGGGCTGATGAATGCCGGCATTGAGCATCATACTCGGCGTATTTCCCGGAAGATAAAGCCTGGAAAAACGGAATTGCTCTTTTTGGGTTTCGTATGCATTCTGGGGAAGCAATTCGGGCAGATAGCACGGCAGGCCTGGCAATAAGCGTTTAACAGCTGCCTCAATACGGGCCGCCAGCACAAAGGGAAGCGCGCCGGTATCATGAATGGAGATCCTGGCATGGGCAACACCCAGGGCCCGAAGTACGGCATCGGCATCCCTTCGGATTTGCTCCCCGAATAGCTTTTCAACCTTGCTTTTCAACTCAATGACGATCCCGCCCGATTGACAGATTTCGAGATCGACATGGCAATCGGAGCGAATTTTCTCCCCCCTGTTGCCCGTACTTGTGGTTTGCGTCATAGATCTATATTCATGATTACCAGAGAAAACTCAGCAAAATACCCGCTGCTACCGCTGATCCGATTACACCGGAAACATTTGGTGCCATAGCGTGCATAAGCAAGTGATTACTGGGATCCTCACTTAAGCCAACATTCTGTACAACCCTGGCACTGTCCGGAACAGCTGAAACACCTGCAGCTCCAATGAGGGGGTTGATTTTATTCTCCCCTTTCAGAAAGAGATTCATCAGCTTGGCAAAAAGGATGCCCCCGGCTGTAGCAATCATAAAGGACAGTGCCCCCAGTCCGAAAATCACCAGCGAATCGGTGGTCAGAAAGCGGTCGGCCTGGGTAGAAGCGCCTACGGTAAGCCCAAGCATTATGGTGATTATGTCGATCAGGCTTGTTCGGGAAGTATTCGCCAATCGTTGTGTGACTCCGGATTCCTTCAGGAGATTTCCAAAGAAAAGCATGCCCAGAAGCGGCAGGGATTGTGGTGAGATAAACGTGGTTACAATAAACCCAATAAGGGGGAAAAGAATCTTCTCGCTCCGCGAGACTGCCCGGGGAGGTTTCATCCTGATCAGCCTTTCCTTCCTGGTGGTCATCAGCTTCATGATAGGTGGCTGAATAACGGGGACCAAAGCCATATACGAGTAGGCGGCAATGGCAATGGGACCGATGAGGTTCTTCACAAAGATGGGGTCTCCATTGGCTGAATGGCCAATAATGTCGACCCCGTTCGCAAGTCGGGAAGAAAGGAAAATGGCCGTAGGCCCGTCTGCTCCCCCAATGATCCCGATGGCTCCGGCCTCCTGAGGATGAAATCCCAGGGCCAGTGCGCCCAGGAAGGTCAGAAAGATACCAAGCTGGGCTGCAGCTCCCAGGAGCATAAGCCTGGGCTTGCTGATCAGGGAAGAGAAATCGGTCATGGCTCCGATCCCAAGGAAGATCAGGGGGGGATAAACCCCCTTAAGGACCCCGAAATACAAATAGTTCAGAACGCTCCCCTCTTCATAGATCCCCACCTGCATGTTTACACCGGCAGCCTGAAAAAAGGGAATATTCCCGAAGATGATCCCTGTACCGATGGGAACAAGCAGCAAGGGTTCATAGTCATACTTAATGGCCAGAAAGATAAAAAAGAGTCCTACGGCTATCATGATGAAGTGCCCGGGTTTGGCATTCCTGAAACCCGAGTAGCGAATAAATTTCCGGACCCCCTCACCGGCAAGCTGCAGGGCGTTCCCCTCCGCCGCCTGGCTTTCCCTCAAACTGCTTTGCTCCTGCCGGACTTCGTCTCCCGAAGCGAGTTGCGGAAAGGCCAGCGAGCGGGCAAACAGAATAACGAGCAGGGCCAGTGCGATTGTAATCAATTTCTTCATAATCAGACTATTTCCAATAGAACATCACCCTGTAAAACAGCATCTCCGGGCTTTACATGCAGGTGCTCTACAACCCCGGCACGATCCGATAAAACCTGGTTCTCCATCTTCATGGCCTCCATGGTAAGGAGCAACTGCCCCTTTTCCACAATATCCCCCTTGCCAACCTTCAGGGCAACAATAGCTCCGGGCAGCGGAGCCGTAATGGGATGAGCCGAACCACCCTCCCGCTTATCAATCACAGGTTTCGGAGGCTCTTTAATGACCGGACGAACAAGGGTCGGGGTCTTTGAAGTCTTTTGCTCGCGGTGCAGCTCAACCTCGTAGCGGGTACCATTCACTTCCAGACGGGCCATATTCGCTTCGATCTCATGTAAATCGACGCTGTATTCGTTCCCGTTTATTGTAAATTTAAAGCTTTTCATACGCTTGAATTACTGCCTGTTAAACTGATTTCTAACCGCATAGATTTTTGAACTCCACGGCGAATAGGCCCTGGAGATCCGTTTGATGGTCAGGATACCGCTCTCCTCATCATGGGACTCATTGAGATGCAGGTACAGCGCCATGGCGATGGCTGCAGTTGCCTCTCCCGATATTCTGTCACCAAGCGAAACGGACTTGTTTTTCCTGCTTCCCGGGGCATTCATCCGCTTCAAACGATTGATGATTCTGGGAGTCATACTAAAGAGCAAATAAAGCAAAACCAGGGCCGTGAAAACAATCAGATAGCCAACCACTGCAATTACCAGGGATTCCAGATTGATGTTGTTCTTCAGTAAAATGAACATTGCTTCCATCAGAGGGGGATATTGTTGTGTTTCTTTGGCGGAATCAAATCCTTTTTCGAAGCGAGGGTTTGCAAGCCACGAATAATGCGGAACCTGGTATTCCTGGGTTCTATCACATCATCGATATAACCGTAACGGGCAGCTTCAAAAGGATTTGCAAATTTTTCCTTGTACTCTGTTTCCTTCTCCTCGATAAAACGTTGGGCCTCTTCCCTCTCTTCAATGGTTTTCAGGGTTTTCCCTTCCAGAATCTCGATTGCCCCCTTGGGCCCCATAACCGCAATTTCGGCCGTAGGCCAGGCATAGTTCAGATCGCCACGAAGCTGCTTGGAGCTCATGACGTCATGGGCCCCACCATAAGACTTTCGCAGCGTGATGGTAATCTTGGGAACAGTCGCTTCACCATAGGCAAACATGAGTTTAGCGCCATGGAGGATGATTCCGCCGTGCTCCTGGGCACTACCCGGAAGGAAACCCGGCACATCGACCAGGGTTACCACAGGGATATTGAAGCAATCGCAGAAGCGAACAAAACGGGATGCCTTGCGGGAAGCCTCAATATCGAGCACACCGGCCATGTGATTGGGCTGGTTGGCCACAATCCCTGTAGGCTGGCCATTGAACTTGGCAAAGCCAACCACGATGTTTCGTGCAAAATGACGGTGAATCTCGAAGAACTCTGCATGATCGACCAGGGCGAAAATGACATCCTTCACATCGTAGGGTTCATTGCTGTTATCGGGAATCACCTCATTCAGCAAGTCTTCCATACGGTCAATGGGATCATTGCACTCGGTCATGGGTGGATCCTCCACATTGTTTTGCGGCATGTAGCTGATCAGCTTCCGGATCATCAGAAGGCCCTCCTCCTCATCATCGGCAAGCAAATGAGCCACCCCGGAACGACTCGCATGCATATGGGCTCCGCCCAGGGCTTCTGTTGAGATTTGTTCACCGGTGACCGTCCGGGTTACCCGTGGCCCCGTTACAAACATATAGGAGGTTTTGTCGCTCATCAGCACAAAGTCGGTGAGTGCCGGGGAATACACTGCACCTCCGGCGCAGGGGCCGAAAATAGCCGAGATCTGAGGAACCAGACCCGAAGCAAGAATATTCCGCTGGAAAATCTCGGCATAGCCCGCAAGACTCCTGACTCCCTCCTGAATCCGGGCGCCTCCACTGTCATTAATGCCAATGACGGGGGCTCCCACCTTCATGGCCTGGTCCATGATCTTACATATTTTAGCGGCATGGGTCTCCGAGAGCGAGCCTCCGAACACGGTGAAATCCTGAGCATACACATAAACCACGCGGCCATCAATGGTCCCGTGTCCGGTAATTACCCCGTCGGCCAGATAATGCTGATCCTCAAGCCCGAAATCGTGGGAACGGTGCATGACAAACATATCATACTCTTCAAAGCTTCCCTCGTCGAGCAGAATCTGAATACGTTCGCGGGCCGTATGCTTGCCTTTGGCATGCTGAGCGGCTACACGCTTCTCGCCCCCGCCCATACGGGCCCGATCGCGCTTTTCGATCAGCTGCCTGATCTTATCCTGACTACTCATCGCCGCAGAATTCCGTTAGTACGCCATGGGTAAACTTTGGATGGAGGAAGCCAATCTGCAGTCCCTCTGCGCCTTTACGGGGCTTCTCATCAATCAGTTTCACCCCGGATGCAGCCGCATGATCGAGGGCTTCCTGAACATTCTCCATGGCAAAGGCCAGATGGTGAATGCCCGGTCCCTTTTTCTCAACAAATTTCCCAATCGGGCCCTCCGGATCGGTGCTTTCCAGTAATTCAATCTTGGTATCTCCAACCCTGAAAAAGGCTGTTCGAACTCTTTGGTCGGCCACCTCTTCGATGGCATAGCATTCCAGTCCCATTACCTTCTCGTAGTAGGCAATGGACTCTTCAAGGTTTGCAACGGCAATGCCGATGTGTTCAATGTGTGTAGGCTTCATATCTGAGAACTTGTATTTGAATGACTAAATTTAATCAATCACCCGACGGATTCCGAATAAGAAGCGTCAATAATTCGGAACCATTCTCTGTGTTATGAAGCAGATTGCATCCGGCCTGTCCGTTTCTGCTACTTTTCAATCGCTCTGTACAACAGGGATTGAATACGGGTGCGTATATCGTTTTCTATCAACAGGATGTTCGATTGATTGGGGTGTACCCGGTTCGACAAAAAAACATAGAGCAATTCTGTTTCGGGATCGACCCAGACCAGGGTTCCGGTAAATCCTGAATGCCCGAAGGATGACGGGGAAGCTTCATCACAGGCCGTTCCTGCATTCTCTTCCCAGTAGATGGGCTTATCGAATCCGATACCACGCCGGTTCTCCTCGTCACAATGCAGACAGGTGTTGTAGCGATCCATCGTTGCCTGTTCAATGTAGCGTCGTCCCCCGTAGCTGCCTCCATTCAGAAACATCTGCCAGAGTTTGGCCAGATCGTTCGCACTGGAAAACAGCCCGGCATGGCCGGCTACCCCCCCCAACATGGCAGCTCCGGGATCGTGCACATGGCCCTGCAAAAGCTGGTGCCGGAAAAACATGTCGTTTTCGGTTGGTACGATACGCGATCGCTCGAAACGTTCCAGGGGTACATACCCTGTGGTGGTGGCCCCAAGCGGAGCATAGAAATTACGCCACACATAGGGATAAAGCAGGGTATCACTCACCGCTTCAACCACCCTTTGCATCAGCATCAGTCCCAGATCGGAATAGCGATATTTTGTTTCAACCAACTCGGAATTTGCGATGCCGTCCCAGATGCTGTCACGGTATCCGGTATTCATATAGAGATGATCTGCCACATGCAGTGGATACTCCTGCGAGAAATGGTCCTGATAAATCCCCTCTTTGTAAACAACATTTTTATTGGCCCATGCACCCTGGGATATTTTAAGCGGATTGCTCTCTGAATAGGCTTTGCTGAACAGAACCTGCGAACTGTCGAGCGGTTCCAGGGTATGGTAATAAAAGGGAATCCAGGCCACAAGGCCGGAGCGGTGGGTCAGGATGTCTTCACACAACAGCCCGGCCTTATTGCTGCTGTCGGGTACCACCCCATAGGTAGCGAGCAGACTGTCCTCATGAAAGAGCCCCAGGTCACGCAGACGCATGAGTGAGGGAAGGGTGGCCGAAACCTTGGTAACGGAAGCCAGATCGTAGATATCATCCAATGCAACGGGCCTGCGATTCAGATAAGTATGGTAGCCATAGGCACGGTGCCAGACCACCTTTCCATAGCGGGCTACCAGAACCTGGCATCCGGGAATGGCTTTCATATTGATGGCTTCATCGACGATAGCTTCAAGCTTACGCAGGGTATCGGCATTGAGCCCGACATCTTCGGGCAGCCCGTAAGACAGACGGCCGGCAGCCGTATAGAGCCCTGTACCAGCAGGCACTTCAAGCATGGCCGGACCCGACCGGGCAGATGAATCCGGGGGCAGGTGGAGTTCAAAAGGAACCGGTGTCTGACCACTGATGGCTATTCCCCCAAAAATACCCTGCATGGCCATTTCCTGAAAAAGGCTTTCATCGCTGTAGGACAAAAGAATCGCATCGGGCCGGTTCAGGTCCGGAAAACGATTCAGGCAATAGGGCAGACCAGCCACATTCAGAATCAGGCGTCCGTCAAAATCGAAGCTGCCGATAAACCGGCTTGTTGCGTCACTGATCCCATAACGGCGGGAGGCAAGATCGGAAGTTCCGAGTACACTAACGATAACCGTATTATAGTTACGAAGGCTGTCTTTGATCTGTGCCCATTCAGCGGCCGGGGCATCTTTTGCAATCCTGAAATGCCTGCCGGGAAGATAGAGGTCACTGATCGGAGCCTGCCAGTCCCTGCCTTCCCAGTGTCTGCCAGCCATCCCTTCCGGAGCAGAGGACTTTTCCTTCTCATCCGGCGCAGGAACCCCCGCAATGATATGGCCCGGCTGGCTGATCGTAAGTGTAGCCAGATCTGTGCTTTCGAGCCGATCCAGAGGCACCACCCCTCCCCTGTTTCTGACCAGGGTCATGCTGCCTTCGACCAGCTCCCGATAAAGCGACATATAGGCGGGAGCATTCAGATCGGCCACGAGGCCCTCTGTCCTGATCCTGGTTCTATGATGGGCACCGGCCCAGTATTTCGCCTCTAAAATCCGACGACAACTGGCATTGATCGTTGCCTCCCGGATTTCGCCACGCTTGAGGGCCCGTTTTATGGCTGTCACCGCAGCAGGCACATTCGATGGCATCAAAAGAATATCATTCCCCGCCTTCACAGCTTCAAGCGCGCGTGAACCATCTGCAGGCAATGCCGACAGGCTACGCATGTTCAGGGCATCGGTCACAACCAAGCCCCTAAACTCTAGTTTGTCCCTCAACACCCCCCTGATGATCGAGGCAGACATGGAACTGGCTCGTCCCGGATCTGCTTCCATCGCCGGCACCTCCAGATGGCCACTCATAATCCCTGTTATCCCTGCCTTAATAGCTTCCCTGAAAGGCCTGAGCTCAACAGAATCGAGATGAACAGGGGCATGGTCAATCCTGGGAAGGGCATGATGGGAGTCCGTATCCGTATCCCCATGGCCCGGGAAATGCTTGGCAGCAACCAAAATGTGCTGGTCCTGCATACCCCGCACAAGTGCCACCACCTTTTTTGAAACCCCGGAAGGGTCGGAACCGAAGGAACGGGTGTGAATCACCGGATTCAGCGGATTGTTGTTCACATCTGCCACAGGAGCCAGATTCATGTGAACCCCAAGGCGCTTCATTTGCCTGGCCATGTCACGGCCCATCCTGTAGATGGCCGCATCCCCGCCAAGGGCCCCCAGAATCATCTGAGGTGGATAGGTCACACAACTGTCGAGCCGCATACCCAGCCCGTTTTCCGCGTCCATGGCTATCAAAAGGGGAACATCGGCAAGCGACTGAAGCCGGTTGCTCAGATTCGCCTGTTTTACCGGATTGCCCTGAAAAAAGATCAGTCCCCCAATCCCTTCTTTGCTTACCAGACGTTCGAGCTGTTTTACATTAACATCGCCCTGCCTGGAATAAGCGGCCACCATTATCATTTGAGAAATCCGTTGCTCCAGGTTGAGGCTGGCCATAACCGAATCGACCCATTCCACTCCTGAACCCAGGAATGGGGGGTCCTCGGGATAGCCCCTGTCCGCGCTCAAAGAGGCAGGTGCAAAAGAATAAATACTGATCAGTGTGAGTAGAGAAAGAGCTGCAATAATACGTTTAGGCATACATCAGGGGATTTAAGCAATTAGAACCGAAGTTTGTGTGCAATCGTCTCAGGAACAGCATCCTTATGCACCAGGAAGAAAATGGTTTTTCCCTTTATGTAGGTGCCCGATACATAGTGATACCCCTTGTAAATGTGATTCGCACTACCCCATGAATTCTTCACCCGGTAGAACTTCTTTCCATCCTGATCGGTGGCCCAACCCGTGATGTGCATCAGGTGATCATCTGTTGTCTGGTAGTTGTCAAAGGCCATCTGCCGGCTTTCCTGGTCTATCTCTCGCTCCTTCTTTCTTACCGAGAAATCATAAAACAAAGCCTTTTGCTCACGCTCCGAGAGTTCGTCCCAACGCGCACGCTCCAAACCACTCAGGGCTTCAATCTCGGTTGCAGGCAAAAGTGCCAGCCCGTTTTTCCAGTCATAGCCCTTCTCTCCGACATCCGCATCCCAACAAACCGTATAGCCCCCCTCAAGGGCTGCATCAAGTACGGCCATCATTTCCTCCAGCGGCACATTGTAGATCGAAGACCAGAGCCAATTGTCGGGAATCTCCAGTGCAAAACTGCTGTAGAAGGGATGATGGGTAAAGGAGCCTATGGCCACATAGTCATCGGGGTTAAGCCCGAGCTCATCGGCAAATCCCGCGGGGTCATAAGTCCTGGCATTGTATTCGAAAGAAGCGGGCACTTCACCCAGATAGGCATCGAGAATACCATTCAGGCCCTGCTCCCAGACCGGGCTCAGCTTCCTGTTCGGGTTCCTTATCACCTGGTCGACATAGCCCTTCAAAACAGCATCCATCTCGCCATGAACAGCGAGCGAATCACCCATGGTAAGGCCACTGTATGCAGATTCGGGCATGGCCCCGTCATTCCTGAGGGTGTGTAAGACATCCATGGCCAGACCGCCCGATCCAAATGTTAGTTGGCCATGCATTCTGACAAACTTTTCGGCCTTCTTTTCGTAAGCCTTGCGCACAAAATACATCTCCGACAGATCGTATTCACCTTTCCCAAGCCGAAGAAGCTCTGCTTCCAGAAAACTGGTGGTGGCAAAACTCCAACATGTCCCCGATCGATGCTGATCCTTGACAGAGGTCGCGGGTAGTTCCTTTTGGATGGTAAAAACATAGCCCTGGTTCTTGCCTTTCTTTTTCTTCTGGCCGAAAACCAGGCTTACAGATACCGAAAGCAGGACCGCCAGAAAAAGCGTCCTGCATGCATATTGTCTCATGGAATCGAAGTATTTGTTAGATCAGCTCAAAGTACTAAAAATGTACGACTACATCGTTACCCGGTTCAAAAACTCATGAACATGTTCTGCATAGGTCCGGGAAACCGGAATGCGAATCTCCTCGGCCTGAAAATCCATGTAGATATATAGATTGGTGCTGAGTAACTTGACCAGTTTAACGTTCTCAAAATTCACCATAAATGAGCGGTGGCAGCGCTGAATCAGGGTTCCTTCCAGTTCCTTCTCGAGCCTCTTCATGGTATTCCTGAGCATGATTTTCTTCAGTTTACCCTGCTCGTTGATATGAATTGTGACGTAGTTATCTGTCGACTCTATAAAAAGGATGTCACAGGATTTGATCGAGAACCTGAGCTTGCCCGTTTCGTCCCGAAAGGATACCATCCGGCGTTCACGGTATTCTATCGAAGCATTCAGGGACATATGCTCAAGCCTGACCCGCTTGTCTTTTAAACTGAGATAGAGCCAGGAAATGCTGTAAGGGATAGCCAGGACAAAAGCGGTGATCAGCAGGAGCCCCATGAAACGATCGATCAGATCAGCACCGGATTTCAGAAACAGGAGATCGACCGTCAGATAGGTGATGGTGAGCAGAACGAGCTCCATCAGATTCCAGATGCCAAACCAAAGGTAAGAGATCCTGAACTTTGCAGCCAGCCTTACAAATATGAGCTTGCTGAGCAAGACAACCAGCATGCCGAAAAGGATGAAGACACTTGAATAAAAGAAGAATTCGATCCGGCCTACCTCGAACCAGTGGGAGGCATTGAAGGGCGAGTAGATGTTAATAAAAACCAGGGCAAAGAGCGAAACAAACATGACCTGTGTAATGGCCGTAGGCCTGTCTTTCAGGTAGTCCGGGATTTTATTAAAAACAATCTTTAGATTCGCCCTCATACGGAGGCACAATATACACTTTCCCTTTTGATTAATGGGCTCCCCCTTTCGCAATTCCGAGGATTTTAAGCTCGGTACGCCGATTCATGGACCGTCCTTCAGGGCTGTTGTTATCTGCCACGGGCACGCTATCGGCATAACCACGGGCACTCAGGCGATCGGCCGAAATCCCTTCAGAAATCAGGTGGTTGACCACAGCCATGGCCCGCTGTTCGGAAAGGGGCTGATTATGTGCCTTCGTGCCGGTATTGTCGGTATGCCCCCCGATTTCGACCCGGATCCCCGGATTCAGTTCAAGGAAGCTCCTGATCTTCTTTAACTCGGCCAGGGATGAGGGGAGCAGCTCATGAGAGTCTGTATCAAAGAAAATGTTGTTCAGAACCACTGCCCTTCCAGGCTCAACCTTGTCCAGGGGAATATCCCGCCTGAAGGGATCGGTCCGGGCATGCTCCCCGCTAAACCTAAAATGAGCCGAGTAAAAAAGGTATCCTTCGGCCGAAACATTGAGTGCATAGTCCCGCTCAGTAGGCAGGGGAAAGAGGAAATCCCCTTCGCCTTCTGCGGAAACCATTTCCATCACTGTCGCCCCGCTCTCAAGATCGATCAACTGAATCACTGCGGGCACCCCTCTCATTGTACGGGCATCAAAGGTACGGCCCGTCATATAGGAAACCAGCACAGGCCTCAGCTTTACCGGTAACTCAAAGGTATAGATATCGGTATCCTTTCCACTTTCCCGATCCGAAGCAAAATAGGCCCTGTCGCCCCTGGCACTAACCGAAAGCCCAATCTCATTGGCATAAGTATTGATTGGATATCCCAGATTTTCAGGGCTCGACCAGCCATCCCCGACCCTTCGACTGAGAAATATGTCTCCGGCTCCCATCCCGGGCCATCCGGAAGAAGAAAAATAGAGGCTTTGCTGATCGGGATGCATGAAAGGCGATTGCTCCACACCGGAGGTGTTTACTGAGTCCCCCAGGTTTACAGGAGCGGACCAGTACATGCCCTCTTTTTCACTCATCCAGATGTCGTAGCCTCCCTTGCCTCCGGGACGGTCCGAAGCAAAGTACAATCTGCGGCCATCGGCCGAAATCGTCGGATGCTTTTCGGAATACCTGCTGTTTACCGGTGCACCAATATTGGCCGGAGCACTCCAGCGACCACTGATCCGGCGCGAAACATAGATGTCGCATTTCCCCTTCCCATCGCGCCGGTTGCAAGCCGTAAAATACAATAGCCTGCCATCAGCCGTGAGGCTGTGGGCTCCTTCATTGTCGAGTGAATTCAGTGGCTTTCCTGCATTTCTGCGAACATCCCATTCCCCTCCGCTCTTTTTTGCATAGAAAAAATCCTCGTGCAGATTCCTTGGATCCATCCCCTTTTCGGGCACCCTGGGCAACATCACGGTGTACATCAGGTGCTGTTCATCGAGAGAGAGCACAGGCCAGTATTCATTGTAGTGCGAATTGATCGCAGGCCCCAGGTTTTCCGGCCTGAAGCTTACGGGATTCGCCATGGCTTTAAGCGCAAAATCGCATTTCTCAAGCATGCTCTCAGCCATGTCCCTGCGTCTGGTCCGGCCTGAAGGCAGGCCCAGATAATGCCTTAAAAGTGATTGACACTGCGTGTAGTGGCCCAGCTCCAGATGGAGGCCGGCAAGGATGCGATAGCCCTCCGGGTTCCCCACGGAATCGATCTCAAGACTCACACTGAAATAGCCAATGGCATCTTCTGTCCTCCCCTGGTCATAGCAGATTTGAGACAGCAACTGGTAGGCCTCGATAAACGCTCCGTCGGCTTTCAGTGCCTCAATCAGGTAGGCTTCGGCCCGCTCATTATCCCCCACCTGTAAATAACTGCGTGCCTCATTAAAACGCTTTACGGCCTTCTTCGAACTGGTGCTCAGTTCCTGGGCCTGAAGTCCGGAAGCACTTAACATAAAGAAGGGGAAGAACAGGGGAAACAGAAATCTGGAATACTTCATGAATCTGGCTTTTCGCCACAAGTTAAGGAATATGCAGGTATTTATGGGCCTGAATTGAAACCATCCATTTTGGATTTGCCATAACATAGGCGGTAATCAGCGGGATCATGGCCTCCCTTCTGCTCCACTCGGGTTGCAGATAGCAGAAGCACTTCTCTCCAACCAGCGAGGCGTGCTCCTCGGCCCTCCTAAAATCGGCCTCATCATGAATGATAACCTTCAGCTCATCTGCCAGTTGGTGTATATTCCCAACCGGTGCCGCACCCTCCTTCGGAGACAAACAAATCCAGTCCCAACAGCCACTTAGGGGATAGGCTCCACTTGTTTCCAGGAAGGTACCGATACCATGCGCCTTCAGGGATTGGGTCAATGGCCCCATGTTCACCATCAAAGGCTCACCCCCGGTTACCACCACATCTTTTACCGGCTGTTCGAGTACATGGTCTATGATCTGCCCAAAGGGTACAAGGGGATGAAGATCCGGATTCCAGGCAAACTTGGTATCGCACCAGGCACAGCCCACGTCACAGCCCCCAATGCGTATGAAATAAGCGGCTTTCCCAGTGTGATAACCCTCACCCTGCACCGTGTAAAACTCCTCCACAAGCGGAAGCATTTTCCCACCCTCAAATACGTCCTTCTGCACACTCATTCGTCTGTGCTATTCCTGAATAAGCTGCAAAGATAGGGAAATACCCGCAAAGGGGCATTTATCAATGCCGGCCCGCAGACCGGAGCATAAGCCGGAATAATTGCTGCTTGTGGAAGGCCCTTTCGGCCGAAACATAGCAACGCCCTTCAGCATCATAGGCGATGCCCTCGACCTGCCTTCCCAGCTTCAAGGGATAGACTCTTGCCCTTCCCCCCGCTTCAATCTGATAGGGATGAGCACCATACTTGTATACAGCCACCACGGGCATATAGTGCTTATAGCCAAGCAGCACGACCTCCTGCTTTTCCTGGTTAATGTCAGCTCCGGTCACCAAGAAATCCACCTCGTAGCGGGTTCTGCGTTTCAGGTGGTAAAGCCCCGGCTTTATGGGAAGGCTGTAAACCGAACTGCCCTGCTTCACCCAGTCTTTGCTAAAAAGGTAAAGAGAATCACCACAGGCCAGAAGGGCTTCGCAATCGTGGGAGGAGAGCCCTGAAGCGTTTTGCCGACGGGGTTCATCGTAACGCAGCCGGATGACACCCTCCGGAGCAAGCATTGATATGGCTCCATCCCCGCCCTCCCTGGCCAAAGCAGATCGGGGAAACATGTAGATATCGAGGGTATCCCTGCGCTGATAATTGTTCCCCACATCGGCCACAAAAACGTAGCATTCATTGGCCGCAATGGATTCCCAATCATGATTTTGGGCCTTCTGCAGAAGCAATCTTTGATGCAATTGGCCATTGTTCATCTCACAGGCATAGAGTACCGGCTCGCCCCCGCTGTCATTAAAGCTCCAGATTAGCCCATCCTGCACAAGCAAGCCACTGGTCTCCATGATTGAATCACTGAGTACAAGCTGCTTTTTGAGTGAACCCGGAAGCGGATAAGACCCCGGAGCCTCGTAAAAGCGGTAGCTGCAGCCTGCGAAAAGGGAGGAAAAAAGGAAAAGCAGGAGTCCATGCTTCCACCCTTGATATCCTGGAGACCCGGCATTCATAAGGCTTAAAACGGAGAATTGAAATAACAGGAAAGAGCCAATTCAGCGATCTGGTTCTGGGAGGCCAGAAAAGTACCGTCGATATCGTAGCGAAAAACATTGCTCAGTCCGTAATTCACCCTTCCCTCCAACTGAACCCGGCCAAAAACGAACTGCCTGGAAAGGCCAATCCCTCCGCTCAGCCCATACTCTCCGGGGCTGTCTGCCTCCTGGTGCGGATAGAGGGCAAGTTCATCGGGAGGCATACCCGACTCCTCCACAGAAAGCAAAAAAGAAACATAAGGCCCAAGATTAAAAAACATCCTTGTTTTGCGCTTTCCAAAGTAAAAGTGCGACAAAACCGGAAGCTGCAGATAGGTCAGGCGCTGCATATACTGCTTTCCATTCACCGGAGGCTCACTCCAGCCGGCCTGCAGGTAATTCAATTCGATACCAATGCCCAGATACTGCTGTTCGATATGCCGAAAAGCAAGCCCGGCAAAAAAGCCCGACGTCAGACGCTGGTCCAGGGAAGGGCTAAAACCAACCCTGCTTACATTCGCCCCGCCTCTGAAGCCAAAGCTGGTTTCCCTGGAAAAGGGAGGAAGCTCCCGAACCTTTTCAACCCCCTGCCCGGTATCCGGATTCGAGGCATCCTGCGAAAAGAGCGACAAGGTGCCAAGGAAGAAAAACACAGAAAAAGAAAAGAGGGCCGGTCTCATCCCGCCAAAGTTAGAAAGAATAAATCATTGGGCCTTCATCATGCAGAAGCAGAATTTCCTAAATTCGTTGCGGGCAGCATGCCCGCACATTCATTCAAAATAATTTCGTATGCAAGCCATTAAAACCGCTATTTGCTCCTACGGAATGTCGGGACTGGTATTCCATGGGCCCCTGCTGGAGGTACTGCCCGGGTTTAGGGTCGAAAAGATTCTGGAAAGATCGAAAACCAATTCTGCGGGAAAGCATCCGGGCGCAGTCATCGTGAGAAGCTATGCGGAAATTCTGGACGATCCCGGAATCGAACTCGTGGTGGTTAACACGCCCGACCATCTGCACACGGAGATGTGCAGAGGGGCCCTTGAAGCCGGTAAGCACGTGGTGGTCGAAAAGCCTTTTACCCTGAGGGCTGAAGAAGCTGAATCCTTAATCGAATTAGCCAGGGAAAAAGGATTAGTGCTGTCTGTATTCCAGAATCGCCGTTGGGATGGTGACTTTATGACAGTTAAGGAAATTATTGAAAAAGGCCTGCTGGGAAGGTTGGTCGAATTCGAATCTCATTTCGACCGCTATCGCAACTATATCAAACCCTCCTGGAAGGATCAGTCGACCGGCACCGGCACCCTCTACAACCTGGGTTCGCACCTTATCGACCAGGCCCTGCAGCTGTTTGGCTTACCGGATTACCTCTATTGCGATGTGCGAATGCTAAGAGACGGTGCCCTGACCGATGACAGCTATGACCTCTTCCTCCATTATCCCGATGTAAAATGCCTGCTCCGATCGAGCTACCTGGTCCGGAAAGCGGGCCCGCGCTTCATTCTGCACGGTGTGGAAGGCAGCTACCGCAAATGGGGAGTGGACCCCCAGGAAGCAAGCCTGAACGCGGGGCAGATACCAGGCGGGCCATCCTGGGGAATGGCTACAGAAGATGCCCCCTCACACATGCTCACCAACTTCAGGGGCGAACATATTGAGGGCCCCTATCCCACTTTAGCAGGCGACTACCTGGCATATTACCGAAACATCTTTTCTGCCATCAGGCAGGGAGCTGAACTGGCCGTTCACCCGGAGGAATCTCTGGACGTGATCAGGGTCATTGAAGCTGCTTACCAAAGCGCGCGGGAATCCAGGGTGGTAAGGCTGGACTAAGGGCAAAACGGCCAGGGTTTTTACCTGCCTGAATCGTATATATTCCTCAATATAAAGGACCTGACAGAAGTGCGAAGGGGGCTTTTCGAAGCGTAAATACGCCTTCTTCGATTGCGGTTTTTACGCAGTCCGGGAGTTTCAGTCTGCGCTAAAAATCCGGAAACGGCCAAGGCCCCACTTTTGCAGCCGGTACTTAAAAGAGGTGGCAATGACACCCAGTCCGTATACCGAAGAGCGTTTAAAGTTGATCGAAGAAGCCTCTTCGAAGTAACGGGTCGGACAGGTAATTTCGGCAATTTCGTAACCTGCAAAAAAGATCTGGGCCAGCATCTGGTTGTCAAAGACAAAATCGTTTGAGTTGAGTTGATAGTTGATTCCCCTGAGGACTTCGGCAGAAAATGCGCGGTAGCCTGTGTGATATTCCGACAGTTTCTGTCCCATCATGATGTTCTGGCCAAAGGTAAGCATGCGATTGGCAAGGTATTTATAAGGGGGCATTCCGCCTTTTATGGCCCCCTTGCCCAAAATGCGGGACCCCAGCACCACCTGGTACACATCGTTGGCTATAAGGTAACACATAGAATGAATCAGACGGGGGGTGTACTGATAGTCGGGGTGCAACATAACGACAATATCGGCCCCAAGTTCAAGGGCCTTATTGTAGCAGCTTTTCTGATTCCCCCCGTAGCCCAGGTTCTCTTTATGCCTGACAATGTGCTTAATGCCGAGCTCCTTAGCTACTGCTACAGTTTCATCATTGCTGAGATCATCAACAAGAATCACATGATCCACAATGTCGAAAGGAATCTCCCGATAGGTCTGTTCAAGCGTCAGGGCTGCATTATAGGCGGGCAAAACGACTGCCACACATTTATTTTCGATCATCTTTGAGTTTTGCGCGTTTTACAGTAAAAACAAATCCGTTCTGTTCATAAAGCACCTCAAGTTGCGGATAGCGCTCCAGGTAAGCCTCCTTTTTGTTAATCTTGATCACAAAATAGGCATCCCGATCAAGTGGCCTGGCAAGCAGCTGCTCTACACTGTCATCATCGCCTTCCGGACCGGGTTGCTTATCAAAGTAAAAGAGCTGGGCATAACTTTTAAACCCAAGGGTATTCACGTAAACCTCCTGGCCCCTCAGGCCTTTGTAAAACTTAATTGCCGCACGCTGACTGTAGCCCTCGATGCGATCGGTAAACAGGTACATCGAAGAGACCACAAACAGCAGGCTCACGATGTGCAAAACCAGCATACCCGAAGGATTTCTCCGAAGAATCTGTACGGCCGAATAAGCCAAACCAAGCAAGAGGAACACCCCTATCACCCATTCTGTTCCACTCCAGTGTACACGGGCCTCCAGGGCCGCCCTGGCAAAGCTGTCGAGAAAGGAAAAATCCTTTGCCAACAGCCAGTCTGTATTCATTGCCGCCAGCGTCAGCCCAATGCTGAGTGCTGCATAGGCGATCCCAATCAATAGAATCAGCACCACCTGCCAGACCGAGATCTCAATCTTCCTGTCGAGCCATTTATCCCAAACCCAGGCGGCAAGGAAGGTCAGCGGGAAGTAGGCAAGGGAGCTGTAGTGCAGAATCTTGGTTTTCACAATGGAAAAAAGGATCAGCACTACCCAGAACAAAATATACATCCACAGGCGAAAAGTCTTTTGAAGCCGGGTATTCTCGGCCTTCCTGGTAAAACTCTTCATAGCAAGCACCGAAGCCGGAAACACCCCAAACAAAAGAACCACAAAATGGTAGGCGAAAAAACCACTGTGACCGGCATCTCCTGTCGAAAACAAGCGAATCTGGTAGGCAATAAAATCCCTGAGAATAGAAGAGTTCCCATTCAAAAGCTGCAAGAGGAACCAGGTTCCTCCAACCAGAACCAATACACCGCTAAAAACCAGCACATGCCCGGCCCTTGCCGGAATTCGAAAACGATTGATGGCAAAATAGGCCATGAAACTCAGAACAAAAACCAGAATGGCCACAGGCCCCTTCGTAAGAACGGCTAAACCCAAAAAGAGCGCCGAGAGTACCAGATTCCTGTAGGCCTTCCCCTTTTGTTCAGGATCCAGAAAGAATACGAACCAGGCTACCCCCATAAAAATGAACAGATTGAACCAGGGGTCGATGATGCCCGATTTAAAGTAAAAGAAAGGCAATATTGCAGAGCCGTAAGACAGGATCCACAGTAAGCCAAAGCGATGGCCATAAAGTTTGCGCCCGACAAAATAGAGCATGACCAGGGATACAATCCCACAAATAAAATTCGGAAAGCGCGCTGCAAATTCATTAATTCCAAACACTTTCATGGAAAGCACCTGCAACCAGAAAAACAGCGGAGGTTTTTCCCAAAAAGGTTCATAGTCGATTTGGACTGTAAGGTAGTCTCCGGTCAGTATCATCTCCCGGGCCGACTCTGCAAAGTTGATCTCGTCCCAGTCGAACAAATGGACCGAGCCCAGAAAGGGCATGAAGAACAACACCGTAAAGGCGATTATTCCAAGGTAAACCAGTCCGGTTTTGTAATTCGCTCTCATTTCGTTCGTGTTTTTAACAAAGGTTGATCCATCCAGCTCTTTTTGCTAAAGGCTTTCCCGGTCGTCCTGCCTACAAAGAACCAGGCAAGAAAGGAGCTCAAAATACCCAGGAATGCACCCGCGCAAACATCCATCAGGAAATGCTGCGAAAGATACATCCTCGACCAGGCAACCCCCAGTGCCAGAACGAGGCAGAAAAGCTTGAGCCCGGGCGAACGTAACATCAGGCTAAGCAAACAAAAGACAACAAAGGCAGTGGCTGTGTGTCCCGAGGGAAAACTCTTCCAGCTATGCTGAACTAATCCTTCAATCAGATGGAGATTAAAGTCGATCCCCTTTAATTCAAAGTACTTAACCGGCCGGGCAATGTGACTAAAGAAAACAAGCTTAAGAAACTGGGCCGCACCACCCGAAATCCCATAGGCCACGGACAGGAGGAGGCCATAACGAAAGCGAACAAAGAACAGGAAAACGGCCACTATACCCGCCCAGATCCCATCTCCCAGAAAGGTCCACACCCGGAAAAGATGGTCCAAAAATGGCGAATTCCAGGCATTAATGACCATGTGAATGTCCTCCCGGCTAAACAACAGAGCCAGCAGTGCACCAAACAGAATGAAAAATCCTGCAGGCAGAAGAAAAAACAAATTGCGCATGAAATACATGGCACCAAATGTAAACAACTTAGGGAAGCTCATACAGACTAGAATTCGCCCACTACCAGGCTGGCAGAAATAAGTGTTTCAGGCGCGGAAGATGGCCCGACCATGACCTCATAACTACCTGGCATAACGCCGTATTTACCAGTTTCCGGGTCGTATTGCTCCAGCTCGGCCGGCCCCAAAGGCATTGTTACCACCAGGCGCTGTCCTGCTTTCACAGCTACCCGTTTAAATCCCTTCAAACTACGCAGCGGAGCCAGGCTGTCGGCTTTGGTCGAACGAATGTACATCTGAACAACCTCCTCCCCATCAATGCCACTCGTATTCTCAAGCTCTATACTCACCTGAATCTCCTGATCCCCGGAAATCTCGGTCTCTTCAAGAATCAGGTTGCTGTACTTAAATTCGGAATAACTCAGTCCATATCCAAAGGGATAGAGTACCTCCCCCTGAAAGTACTTATAGGTTCGCCCCCTCATATCATAGCTGCCAAAGGGTGGAAGATCATCGACAGAGCGATAGAAGGTCAGGGGCAGTCGTCCGGCCGGATTATAGTCTCCGAACAACACATCGGCAACCGCCGTACCAGCTTTTTCGCCTCCATACCAGGCCTGCAAAATGGCCGGGACGGTTTTGTCTTCTTCATTGATCGATACAGCCGAACCCGTCATCAGAACCAGTGTCAGCGGCTTTCCGGTAGCGACCATGCGGCGAATCAGCCGTCGTTGAACCGCCGGAAGCTTGAGATTGGTGCGGTCACCAGCCTTAAAGCCTTCCAGATCTATGCCTCGCATCTCCTCCCCTTCCAAACGAGCCGTAAGCCCCATAACCAATACAATCTGATCGGCCCATGCAGCGATCTGCTCGGCCTCTTTCAGCAAGGGAAGAGCAGGCTCCTGCCAGTGGAAAGTACAGTTGGCGTCTCCATAACGATCGGCCATCAGAATCTCGATCTTATAGGGCTGCCCTGCCTTCAGTTCAAGCTCCCGGAAGGTCTTGACGGGATGGTGGACGTGCCCGCCATCTATGAGGGCTTCTCCATCCATCTCAAACCGAAAGAAATTCCCGTAAATGCCAATGGCATGCTTGCCGCTGCGTCTGGGTACCAGGTAGCCGCTCCAACGAATGGCATAAGCCTCATCGCAAAGCCCTTCCTCAGGTGGTTGGCCGTCCCAGAAATACCTGTCGACAGTGGCCTCTGTTTGGGTCAGAACGGGTTTCCCTTCGGCATCCGGATTATCGAAATACTCGGCTGTTAATCCGGGGACTGTAGCTGCCTTATCACTAAACAGCACCTCGGCAGGAACGGGCCGCAAATAGGGCATTCCTTCGTGGTGTGGACAGCCCTGGGCATAACGAACACGGCTGTCGTCTCCCACCTTTTCACGAATACCATCCAGAACACTGACGGGGGCATCTGAGAAGCCGTTGTAGTTTCCATACTGGACGTAAGCATTATCGGCATTCGGGCCAATCACCGCAATTTTTCCGGAGCCCGGATCCAGGGGTAAGGCCCGCCCTTCATTCTTGAGCAAAACGATGGAGGAGCGAGCCATATCCAAAGCAACCTGCCGGTGTTCGGGTGATGCAACAGATTCTGCTCCCAGGTCCGACCAGGGGAGCATATCGTCCGGATCGAACATGCCCAGTTTCATCCGGGCAAGCATCAGGCGCGTAAGGGCTGTATCGATATCCGCTTCCGAAACCAGGTTCTGCTCTACAGCCTCAAGCAAGAAAGGAAATTGATCTCCACAATTCAGGTCGGTACCCGACATGAGGGCAAAGGAAGCGGCCTCGGCAGGTGTTTCAACCACCTGATGCCCGGTATGAAAATCGGCGATGGCCCCACAATCGGATACGATGTAACCCGGAAAGCCAAACTCCCCCCTCAACAGTTCTTCCTGAAGCGAAGGGCTGCCGCAACAGGGCTGACCCTTGTAACGATTGTAGGCACACATAACCGACCAGGCCTTCCCATCCACCACACACTTTCGGAAGGCAGGCAGATAGGTTTCCCGAAAATCGCGTTCGCTTACCACAGCATCAAAGCTATGACGCAGGGGCTCGGGCCCACTGTGAACAGCATAGTGCTTAACTGTAGCCACGGTTTTCAGATAGCGGGGATGATCGCCCTGAAGTCCGCGCACAAACTGCAGGCCCATTTCGCCACTGAGGTAGGGATCCTCGCCATAGGTTTCCTGGCCCCTGCCCCAACGCGGATCCCTGAAAATGTTGATATTCGGCGACCAGAAAGTCAGGCCCTGATAGATTCCACGCTTGCCTTCGGCCTGAAATCCATTGTATTTAGCACGGGCTTCGGTCGAGGTTATCTCGGCCATCCGATACATCAGCTCGCGGTCGAAGCTCGCAGCCATCCCAATGGCCTGAGGAAAGACAGTGGCCTTACCTGACCTGGCGACGCCATGAAGACACTCGTTCCACCAATTGTATTCGGGTATGCCGAGCCGGCCAACCGAATCGGCGGTATAAGTCAGTTGACTGACTTTCTCCTCAAGTGTCATGCGGGAGACCAGGTCGGCTGCCCTTTCCTCAAAGCTCAGGGAGGTATCCAGATAGGCCGGCTGATCGGCCGAGGTGCAGGCAGCTGCAAAGATCAGGGCTGTAAGCACAAGACAGCGCCAGGAATTTCTTGGTTCGTTTCTCATATTCAACAAGGTTTATCTGGGTGAAATCTTAATGATCTTTTCCTGATAGGCCTCCGCATTGTTCTTCAGCAAAAGGATGTAGGGGCCATTGGGCAGTGAAGACAAATCAATGATACAGGGATTGGCCGCATCCCCGATGTGTATGATCTCCTTTCCTCCCATACCGGTCAGCTGAATTTCATCAATGGAAGCCTGGTTGAAAAACCGGATGCGCATTTTGTCCCTTACCGGATTCGGCCCAAAGGCATAAGGTCGTTCCCCGGGCAGCAAGGCAATTACCGTTGCTCTTTTTAAGAGCCATCCATCGGGGTCAAATGTTATGGACGACACGATACCATTCACCTTTAAAGCATGCTCAATGCAGGGCTGGTCCTGCAGCAGGCGTATACGCTCGGTCCGCCCATCCTCGAACAGCAGCTCAATATCGAAATCGGTGTGAAAAAACGGTGTGACATTGGGTGCAGTGCCGCTTTGCTCCGAATAAATATGCAGGCTATCGCCCCGCTGCACCCATTTAAGCTCAAACTGCGGATAGCCCTCTCCATAGTACCACTCCTTGAAAAAATCCTTGAAATCGAGGCCGCTTTCTGCCTCAAGAAAGGCGCTGAATTCTTCACCACTGGCCACGCCACCGCCAAAATCTTGAAGGTAGCTGGCAAGTATGTGGAAGAACAGTGAATCGCTGTTCAGCCGATAACGAATCATATGCAGGAGTATCGCGCCCTTCTTGTAGCTAAGCCCGTAGTTAAACAATCGGGAGGTATGCTCGACCCCGTCCTCGGGTACAAAGACCGATCCTAGCTTTTCGGCTTTTGCCAGCGACATGGCATTGTTCATCCACTCGTCGGCATCTGCCTGGCCCTGCAGTTCCTGTCCCGCCACATATTCCATGTATGAGGCAAAACCCTCATTGATCCAGATGTCCTGCCAGTTCCCGCAGGTCACATGGTCGCCAAACCATTGATGGGCCAGCTCATGGGCCACCAGGTAGAACCCAAAATTATCAATGGTGGTCATGGTCTGGTGCTCCATCCCTCCACCCATGGGTGCCTGGCAATAGCCATATTTTTCATCCGCGAAAGGATAGGGTGTGAGCTTCTCCGAGAAAAGCCGGATCAGCTCTGCCGTAACCCGGATATCTGCCTCCTGTTGTATTTGCGCATCATCCAGGTTATAAATAAAGCTCTGAACCAGCACCGAATCGCCCTCGCCACAGCGGGCATTAAATGAAAGCATCCTGTAATCGGCTACAGCAAAGGAAATCAGATAATAAGCAATGGGGTACCGGCTTTCCCAGTGATAGATCAGGGTATTCCGCCCGGTCTCCTCCACCCCTGTCAGCACCCCGTTCGAGCCGGCCATCAGGCCTTGATCACACTCCAGATGCATCGACAGGGAATCAATTTTATCGGCCAGAATCTGCTTAACGGGCAGCCAGTCCTTTGCATTCTGGGGCTCTGAAAGCGTGTAGGTCACATCAAAGCCCCAGCGCCTGTCCTTTGCATTCGAAATTCCGGCGAAAAAGCCGCTGCTCCGCCCTGCATCGCCCTTGTAGCTGATTCTGGCCCAGGCCATCTCACCGGCTGCAAGGGATTCGGGCAACACAATGCTCATCACGTCGCCGTAACGCCTTAGTTCCACATCCTCAAAGGCTGGATAGGCCGCCCGGGAGGCTATGCCTGCTGCATCGACCTCTAAACCGTCCTGCAACTCCAGAACCAGGCTGTCCATTTCCGAGCGTACCGAAAACTGCATCGTAAGCTGCCCTTCCAGATAGGTGCTCTTGTGATCGACGCGTAAGGCAATATCGTAGTAGTGCAGATCGTAGCAGGACATGGCGGCTGCCAGGGGATGGACATAGGCAGCGGGATCTTCAGCCTGCCAGGCGCTGAGTTGTGGCCACTGAAAAGCCAGCAACAGTATAAGGCCTGCTTTGAGATGCCTGATCATCGGGCACTGAATCGATAGACCGTCATTTCATGAAACTCCTCTCCCGGCCTCAGCAGGGTGCTGGGAAAATGTTCGTGATTACAGGAATCGGGGAAAAATTGTGTTTCCAGACAAAGGGCACTGTGCTTATGATAGACCTTTCCGCCCTTTCCAACTATGCCGTCTACATAATTGGCCGTATAGAGCTGCAGCCCCGGGAGGCTCGTCAGCACCTCCATGGTACGCCCCGATGCCGGATCATGCACAGCTGCTACACGCGTCAGCTCGCGCGCTTCCATCGAGAGTACATAGTTTATATCATAGCCGGGGGCAATCCTGCCAATGTCCTCTCCTATGGCCTTACTCACCCGAAAGTCATAGGGTGTTCCTTCCACCCCGAGGAAAGAACCGGTGGGAATGCTGGCTTCATCAAGCTCGGTGCAACGGTCGGCATCAATAAAGAGCTCATGCTCCAAAATGCTGCCCTCACAATTATTCAGGTTGAAATAGCTGTGGTTGGTCAGGTTCACATGGCCCGGCTTATCGGTCTTGGCCCGAAAGACAATGCCCAGCTCGTTGTTGTCGTTCAGGCTGTACTCCACTTCAACCATCAGGGTTCCCGGATACCCTTCTTCACCATCGGGGCTTTCATAGCCCAGCTTAAGGCTTACCTGGTCGAGGGTTTTCACACTGAAGGCTGTCCAGACCTTCTTATCGAAGCCCTCTACCCCTCCATGCAGTTGGTTCCTGCCTTCATTGGGATTCAGCCTGTACATTTTGCCGTCCACCTCAAAACGGGCCCCGCCGATGCGGTTACAGACCCTGCCTGCAACCGCTCCCATATAGGGATGCTCGCCCAGATAGGCCTCCAGATTATCGAATCCAAGCACCACATCACCCGGTTCATGCGTTCTATCCGGCACCCTGATTGCCGTAATAATGGCACCGTAATTTACTATGTCCACCTCCATGCCCCGGTTATTGCTCAGGGTATAGCTGATTATCTCCCTGCCATCGGGAAGGGAACCAAATGCTGTTTTTTCAATATTCATACCAGGCTCAGCTGTTTCTATTTTGAACTAAAGATACATAAGATTCTAAAACTAATACAGGCTGCCGAAGACCATTTAATCGGATTGCTCCGGGCCGGCGATCAGCCCAAGAAGGCGCAGATAATAGGCCTCCCTCAGCTCGGCCTGTTTCTCCAATCCAAGCTGATAGGCCTTCTTATGACTACCCGTATAATAGCGATAAAACCAACTTACCAGGACCAGGGCCCCATCCAGAAAGGAATAACTCAGGGCTGTGTAATACGAGTAGGTGGCAATGCCGCCCAGCAAAAACAAAGCATTGATCCCGGCAAGCGGGTCTCCGGCAACCGTCTGCCCCAGACCGGGCAGGAAGATACTCATGATTTCGAGCCGGTCGGGATCATATTTATGCCTCTGCTTCTCAAATGCTGTGAACAAAACTTCGACCTGCAGCTGGTCGGACGAATCAACCAGCATGGAGAAATAGCGCTTTGCTTCGTCATGGTCCTCCAGCCCATAATGGCAGATGCCGAGATACAGCTGTCTTTTGGCTTCAAAATACGGAGGCAGGCGATCGGGAAGATCGTATAATTCGGCCAGTCCCAGATAGAAGCGTTCCGCCTTTAAATGACAAAGTGTTTTGAGAAAGGAATACTCCATCCTGAGGCTGTCCCCGGCTGCCAGCTTCCAGGCAAAGTCATAATATGTCAGCGCATTGTCAAAATCCTTCTCCTCGAAATACAGCTCTGCCAGTCGGGCATATACATCATTGTACTGCTTATGCTCGTCGAAGAAGAGTACGCGCTGATAGGCTTTTAGCGCGGCAGCTTTGTTTCCCGCCGCAGCCTGCTCATCGGCAAAAGTCTTCCACTGATGAATGTCCTGCGAGAATAGCCTGACACCAAGCAGCAGGCTAATAAGCGCGATGAAGGATGCTTTCTGCATGCTGCTGGTAGTCCTTATATATGCTGCTATTGTAATGCTTTGCCGCCTTGTAGGAGCCATAAATATTGCTCACATAGAAGCTGAACGAAATCCCGCCAAACAACCATCCGTTTACACTCTTTATCCCTTTTTTGTGAAAAGCCCTGTACGACGCAAAGGCACTTGTGGAGATAAGCACAAAGGATATCGCAGCATCGGCCCAGCGCTTCGAATAGGCCCTTCCACCGCCCGGAACAAGGGCTGAGAGTGCCATGGCCAGCGCGGGGCTTTTAAAGCGCTGCTCGCTAAGCTCTCCGGTGAGTGAAAACAAAAGGGCCCGGTTGCCTTCATATTCATAAGAATTTGCGGCATACAGGGCCAGGGCATTGTCGTACTGTTTATTCAGCCAAAACTGCCCCAGGCGATAGTAAGAGCGTTCATGCTCGGGAAAGAAGGCCAGGACTTCATCAAAACGCTCATGTGCCGGAGCGCATTTAAAGCAAAGCGCCAGGTATTCCCGGGCATAGTCGCTGTGCCCACGCCCGAGTCCGTCGGAGAGCAATTCATAAGCCCTTGAAAAGTGTTTGCATTCCCCGCTCAGGCGATAATTGGCGACCATCTCAAGCAGGAAGGAGGTGTCGGCGGGCCAGAGATAATGAAGGCGTTCATATTCCTGGGCCGCAAAGTCGAATTGCTGCGTGCGCTGCAGGTAACGGGCAAAGGCAAGGGAATTCTCGCGACTGAAAAGGTCTTCCTGTGCAAGCAAAGGACCGGCACACAGAAAGGCGGGAAGAAAAACACGGAGGGTTATCTTAGCGAACCGGATCATAAAACCTCATTTTTTCCTCATCGAAGGGATAGTGTTGATGGCCAACCAGCCCGTGGCAGCGCGACAAGCGGTCGAAGGCACTGAGCCAACCCAGAACCAGCCCCTTCTGTTGAATCGATCGAAGCGCATACTCGGAACAGGAGGGCGTAAAAACACAGGAAGGGGTGTCCTGTGAAGAGATAAAGGTCTTGTAGAACAAAAAACCCAGCGAAACCATGGTAGAAAGGTCATTCTGTACGGCCTTCAGGGGAGCTGCATAGTCCCGATCAAGCGTGTCCTTCACGGAAAACAAGGAAAACAGCTCGCTGTCGACCCTTACCTGAGCCGAGACAGCCGGTGCACTTCCTGAAAAGAGCAGGCAAACGATTAAAACCCCGGGTAAAGCTTTCATCGTCTAAAGTGCCGGAAGCGCCGGATAAGTATAGAGGGCATCATTGTCCATGTCATTGATCCGGATATTTCTGAACTCCGTAACCTGGTAATGATTCTTTCCGCTTTCATCGGGAATAAGCTGGATGATCTTCATCGGAAACTCGAAGGCGCCGCTCATCTGGTAATCCCTGTAAAACTGCTTGCTCATCACCCTGTTATCCTCACCTACCATGAAAACACTTTCGAGGTGACCTCCCTTCTTTGCCACAACCACATGGCTGATGGTCGACTCCAGCTCCTTCGGGATCTTCCAGTAGGAAAGGGTGGATCCATTGCGTCGTTCCACCTTATTCACCTTGAATCTGGACTGTTTCAAACCAAAATCACTAATGCCGGAATTCAAGCTCAGGTGAAAAACCGTAAACTCGGCAATCGAAGGAATGGTCATCCGCTCAATCAGGCTGTCGTTTCTGAACTTAAAGAGGCTGGTATCAGCAATAACCCAGGTTTCTTTGCGCGGATAATCGACGCGGTAAATCAATTCCCTGATGTTCTTATCGTAATAGACACTGCCCCGGGTCAGATTCATGGAACCATCGGCACGCTTAACCTTGACCGTGTAATCTGCACTCATCCTGAAATACTCCTGCCCTTTCAGATGGGCAAAAGCTATAAAGCAGAGGGTCAGGCTCAGAATCAGGATCTTCACTTGTTTCATTAGCTTATTCGTTTCCTTCCTCCCGAATTCATATTAAAAATGCCCTTGACTTGCTTCAAGGGCATTTTTATCATATCATGGAAAAGAGATTAGTAAGAAGCCACTGCTGCTGCTGAGAATACGGCAAAGTACAAGACTACTCCAACCCCAATCCAAACCAGCATACCGTAGAGTGCCTTTTTGGTTTCGTCTGTGTCACCATCCGTTACAAGGTAAACAAGGATGATACCCAGCAGGCCAAACAGACAACCCCAAAGGAAGGAAGGAATGCCAAGTGGCGGTTCATTCTCGTTCTCCATTCCAAAGGGAGAAGCCGAATTGTCCATACCTGCAATTAAATCGCTTTCAGCAAGGGCCAGTTCCTCGTAGGTCGTCCCCTCATTGGCAGACAAATAAGCATCCAGTTCATTCAATTCCTGCATAGCCTCATCCAGAGCAGCCTCGTCAAGTACCAGGACAGACTCGTCAATACTGGCAAGCATAACATCTGAAGGCCTGGCGGACATGCTCATGGTCTGAGTGAAAAGCACTGCCAGGGCCATGACCACCGAGAGGCTTTTTTGCATCGTTTTTCTCATGCTGTTCGTGGTTTTAGTTCTGAATTAATTGAGTGTAATCCCAAAAGTAGCTAAAATATGCTTAGATCAAACCCACACTTTGACCATTTAAAAAAAATCATGGGCGAAGTGCTTCAATTCTTATAGCTATATTCGCAAAACAAGGCTTTGTATCATGAGCGCATTTCTTTCCATAACACGTCAATTCCTCGGTCTCCTCGCACTAGTCCTGCTTTCGACTCCGCTTAGCGCCCAACTCAATATGCATGAGGCTGGCTTCAGCTGTGAAGCTGAAAGGCTGCAAAAGCTAAAGGCCAGGGATACCCGGGAAGCAGGCTACCAATGGCAGTATGTATTCAGTAGCCAGCCTTCATGGCAGGAGCAGGTGCTTAGTCTTCATCTGGGCCCCTCAACAGACAGCATGGAACTGCTTATCAACGGGCTTGGCCCCCTCTCCCTCCCTCCCCACAGGGAGCCGCTTGTTGTAGCCATTGGGCCGCTCCTGAAGAAAACAGAGAACATCTTGAATATCAGGCTCTTAAAACCTGATTTTACAGCCTCTGAACAGGCAACTGAAAAATTCGACATGGACGCTCCCCTTGTCCAACTATGCCTTCGAAACCCCCTGCACATCAGCCGGCTGAACTTTTCACAGCATCCGGATACCGGCCCGGGGGCTTTCATCCTCCGCATGCAGGTCGAGGTCCTGAACGCAGGCCTGACACTGAGTTGGCCCTTTCGCATAGAGGCCCTGCTGCTCGACAGCCTGGAACAGAAGGTGGATGCCGATACCCTCTACAACAGCATCCCACTTGCCCACCTGCAAAAAACGAAGTTCAATTTCGATTTTCACATCCGGACCGACAGCAGCCAAAACCCGACCTACATTGCAGAGCTGAACCTTGAATGCCCTGCAGCTAAAGGACCCGAATTGGCGAAAAGGGAAAGAATCCGGGCCCTTTATACCCCAAAGGTGCTGCCCCGCGGGCAATAGCCTTGCCGGAACCATTAATCACTTATTTATCGCTCTTAACCAAATTTCAGCTTCCGGCGATGCCGGAAAATAAGTTTAGCCCTATCTTTATGGCTCAATTCGTAACCTACAAAAGAAAACCAAAAACCTACGCTATGAAAAAAGCAATTGTTTTAATGGCGCTGACCATCTTCAGCATTTCTAATGTCAAAGCCCAGGAACCCACCTTTAGCATGGGTGACCAGGTGATCAATGCTGGCATTGGCATTGGAAGTACACTTTATGCTTACCGGACGAGTGGAATCCCCCCGATTTCCGTTTCCTTTGAAAAGGCTGTCGTAGACGGAATCCTGGAAAATGGTGTGATTGGTGTAGGCGGTTATCTGGGTTACTCCTCGGCTAAGTACAGGTACAACTACTTGAGTTATCATTATGGCTGGAACTATACCTCCATCATCGTTTCCGCACTTGGTAACTTCCACTACCCCCTGCTCGACAACCTGGATACCTACGCAGGAGTCTTGCTGGGCTATGATATTTCAACTTCCAGAGAATTCGGAGACTACACTGGCGAGAACTACCACGATGCCCATGGCGGAATTGTATTCTCCACCTATTTGGGAGCCCGGTACTATTTCAATGATACCTTTGCAGCCTTTGGCCAGCTCGGCTACGGCATTGCCTATCTCACCCTGGGTGTGAGCATGAAATTCTAATTGACGAAAGGTGAAAAAAAGGAGGATGCAGCAGCTGCATCCTCCTTTTTTATGCCTTCGGGTGGCTTGCTATTTCTGCTGACCGGCAGCGGTTCTGTCTTCTTTGGCAGGAGCCGGAGTCATGGCCGGCGGATTGGCCTCCAGGTTCTTCAGCACCTCCTTTACCACTCGCTCAATCTGCGGATCGCGGCCCTCCATCAGAATGTTGGGATCGTCCCAGACAGGGATGTCAGGGGCAACGCCCTCCCCTTCCCAGAACCAATGGCCATCGTTGTCGTAGAGGCGGGCACCAGGAACGGTAATCCCACCCCCGTCAATCAGCCGGTGTCCGGTTGCCGGTCCTACCAGAATGCCCAGTGTCCTTTCACCCACGATTGGTCCCGCCTCCAATTCCCGGAAGGCCCAGGGAAGCCCGTCTCCGCCGGATCCGGCCCACCCATTGATGAGCATGCCCATTGGTCCCGTATTGGTTTTAAGCGGCTGGGTTACATCCCTCCCGTGTCGCCAGTGCAGGTTATAAACCACCGGTCTTTGAAGCAGCTCCAGAAAGCGATCGGCAAGCTGACCACCCCCATTGAAACGCTCATCAATGATAAAGCCTTTCTTATCGAGCTGGCCGTAAAACATTTTCACCAGTTCCAGCTGACCCCGTCCCGAGGTGTTCGACATATAGATATAACCCAGTTTGCCACCGGAAAGCTCCTCGACCATTTTTCGGTTGCGCTCGATCCATTCCAGATAACGCAGTTGAAGCTCTTCACGCGGTGTAAGACATTGCACTACCACATCTCTGGCATCATCCATACTGCCGGTAGCACTCACCCGCAGAACCACTGTTTTGCCCGACAAAGCATCGAAAACAGCATAGGGATCCAGGGCTGGATCCAGGGCCATGCCATTCACCGAGAGAATGGCTTCACCCGGCTTCACATCCACACCGGGCCTGTCGAAGGGAGAACGCACCTCGGTATCCCAGGCCGCAGGCTTCACAATCCGTTTTATCAGATACTTCCCGTCTTTCAGTTCCCAGTCGATGCCCAAAAAGCCGGTTGCCGAGCGGGGAACATCCTCTGTATCACCCCCAAACGTATAGGTGTGTCCCGCACTCAACTCGGCATTCAGATTCGACTGAATAAAAGAGACATCCCAACGGGAACGTGCATCCTCAATCAAGGCTCCATAGCGCACACGCATGGCCTCCCAGTCCACTCCCTGCATATCGGGGTCGTAGAAGAAGTCGCGATGACGCCGCCAGGTATCATTGAAGATCTGCCTCCACTCCTCTCTGGGCACCAGGTCCATGGCCATCTCCGTGGTCGGAATCGGTTTGTCGATTTTTTGTTTCTCGGCCGGCTTTATCACCGCATACTTTCCTTTCGAAGAAACAAGCAATTGCTTGCCATCGGCCGAGAGAACCACCCGGCTTACACCTGACATGATCGTTTTTTCTTCCCTTTTATCCAGGTCGTAATACATCAGCGAAGCGCTGCGGGAACCAGACCCCGAATTGGGATAGCGCAGATAGGCCACCTTGCCCTTAAAGGCTGCGATCCATCCGATATTGCCTGGACTGGGCGGAAGGACGAGCACACGCGACTCCATGTTATCGAACTCGATCTTCAAAGCCGCTTCTTCGGCCTCTTTCTCATCTGAAGCGGCCTCCTTCTTTTTCTTTTTCCTGGCATCGTTTTTAAGGGCTTCATCTTTTTCATCTTCGCCTTCCTTCCTGTCCTCAACTTCCTTTTCCCCGCTCAGCTCATCGTTCTTCGCCTTAAGCAGATCGGGCGCATCCGCCGTCAGGGCCATAGCTGCAAGTTGGGTGGCATTTGGATAAACCCAGGTTCCGTCATCCATGTCGGAATACATGGCCGAAAAGCTTCGATCGCTAAGGAAGAAGAGGTATTTCCCATCCTCGCTGAATACCGGGCGGCTGTCGCTGTAAAAGCCACTGGTCACCTGCCGCACCTTCTTCGATGCCAGTTCATAAAGAAAGATGGCACTGTTGGCATTGTCTCCATCCAGTGCATAGGCCAGCCATCCAGCATCAGACGACCAGGAAAGCGGGTATGCGAAACGCGCACCGTGTCCAATATTGAACAGGGCCTTATCGACCCTTGTCAAGGCCTTGCTTTCCACATCGAGGATATAGATGGTATTGCTTTCATCAATGAAGGCAATCTTTTTGCTGTCGGGCGACCAATAAGGCTGGTAACCAAAGCCTTTTCCCCGTTGGGTCAGTTGCTTCTCCTCCCCTTTACCGGAGGTGGAGCGGATGTACATCTCATATTCCCCTGAGCGGTCACTCCAGTAGGCGATCCACTTCCCGTCGGGCGACCAGGCGGGCAACATATCAAAGGCCCCGCTCGAACGAGTCAGGTTCAGGGTGTAGCCCTCCTTAACCGGCACATCAAAGAGCTCTCCCCTGGCCTCGAACACAATCCGTTTTCCCCCGGGAGAAGCACTCATATTCCTAATCTGCTTCCCTACCTTTTCTTTTCTGGGCATCTCCAACGACAGATCACTAGCCACATATACAGGCACCTTCTGGTAATCGTGGGTGGAAGCATCCATGCGGTAGAGATCCCCTCCCGCTTCAAAAACCAGCTCATTTTCCGAAGCAGAAAGAAAGGAAATATCGAAATCCTTCAGGAAAGTAACCTGCTTCGAATTCCCGCCAGATGGATCATAGACCCAAACATTCAGACGCATGTGCCCACCCTGGTCCGACAAAAAAAACAAGTGTTCGCCCACCCAGGCAGGCTTGCCATCGATTGCTGTACTATTGGTGATATTCTTTACGCTGTAGTCCTCCAGATCGCAGATCAGGATATCGGAACTAAGCCCACCACGATAGCGCTTAAAGGGATAGTTCTCTGTAATCTTCGTGATATAGGCCAGTTTGCTGCCATCGGGCGAAAAAGAAGCCAGTTCCCCGTAAGGCAGCTTCAATTTTTCGGGCATCCCCCCGTCCTTATCCACCAGATAAAACTGGGCATAGGATTGCCGTCCGCTTTCCCTTTTCGAGGCAAAGAGAATCCGCTCCCCGTCGGGATGCCAATCGACCATCCGGTCGGCATGGCTTTGCCAGGTCACCCGCTTTGGAACACCCCCGCTTACGGGCATCACATATACATCGGGATTGCCATTGTAATTGGCTGTAAAAGCCAACGATTTCCCATCCGGAGAAAACCTTGGCCAGGACTCCTCGCCCGGCGAATGAGTCAACTGACTGGCAGTACCTCCTGTCTTTGGCACCAACCAGATATCACCCCCGTAAACAAAGGCTATTTGCCGGTCCGATATGTCCATATGGCGCATGAGTTTTGCACTTACCTGCGCACCTGCCCAATGTGCAATGCACGTTAGAGCAACAATCAAAAAAAACCTCTTCATTTATTTTAAGCATTAATGGATTCTCAAGAACAAGGCTCAATTTACAGCTTTCAGGCGAACCGGGATGTCGAAGGCCCGTTTTTTCGGTATTTAGAGAAGCAAAACACGCCGCTGCGCCATGGTCATCAGTCGTCAACCCCGAGCTTTCGCTGCGACAGGTCAGCAAATGGAAGCACTTCAGGCCGTTTTCCATTTCTAAAGTTATTTACAGATGCTATATTGCTGTTTCAAACGATAGGCAGCAGCTCATGCTCAAACCCAGTCAGTTTAAACAAAGCTCCAAAGCGGTCGTCGAATGGATCGATCATTATCTGAACCAGGTCGGGGAATACCCTGTTAAATCGCAACTCGAACCCGGTCAGGTTTACCGACAAATCCCCCCTAAGGCACCCGATAAAGGTGAAGAGATGGACCTCATTCTGGAAGACCTGGACCGTATTATCATTCCGGGCATTACCCACTGGCAACATCCGAACTTCCATGCCTATTTCCCGGCCAACAATTCGGTGGAATCGGTACTTGGGGAGTTTATTACTTCGGCCATTGGTGCCCAGTGCATGATCTGGGAAACCTCCCCTGCCGCTGCCGAACTGGAACAGCGCATGATGGAATGGCTCAGGGATGCCATGGCCCTTCCGTCCCAGTTCGAAGGGGTGATTCAGGACTCGGCCTCCTCGGCTTCACTTACCGCCCTGTTAACGGCCAGGGAGGTGTCAACAAACTTTCGATCGAACGATGAGGGTGTTCCCGCTAATCTTCGGGTCTATTGCTCACGCGAAACCCATTCATCCATCGAAAAAGGGCTTGGAATTTGCGGAGTAGGCAGAAACAACCTGGTCAAGATCCCGGTCGACGGGCAGATGGCCATGCAGGTACCTGCCCTGAGGGCAGCCATAAAATCGGATCTGGCTGCCGGAAAAAAGCCCATGGCAGTGGTGGCCTGCATCGGAACTACCGGGACGCTCGCGGTGGATCCGCTGGAGGAAATTGCCCGGGTCTGCAGGGAGCACCGGATCTGGCTGCATGTCGACGCGGCTTACGCCGGTTCTGCCCTGCTTCTGCCCGAGTATGCCTGGATGGCAAAAGGAATGGAGCATGCCGACAGTCTGGTGTTCAACCCGCATAAATGGATGTTCACCAATTTCGACTGCTCGGTGTATTTCATCAGGCAGGCCGATCTGCTTATCCGCACCTTTGAGATCCTCCCGGAATACCTGAAGACCAGTACCCGTGGCCGTGTCAACGATTACCGCGACTGGGGCGTTCCCCTCGGACGTCGTTTCAGAGCCCTGAAGCTCTGGCTTGTTCTGCGCAGCTTTGGGCTTGAGGGACTGAGAAAAAAACTCAGAAACCATATTGAACTCACCCTTTCCTTTGCCCTGGCGCTTGAAGCCCATCCGGATATCGAGATCATCCATAAGGCTTTCCTCAATTTTGTCGGTTTCAGACTACACCCAAAAGGAATCGACAACGAAGAGCAGCTGAACAGGCTGAATGCCTCCTTTCTGGACTTGATCAATAAGCGGGGCAAACTATTTTTGAGCCACACCAAAACAGACGGAGCCATGCTTATTCGGGTCGTCATAGGCCAGACCTACGTGGAAAAGGCCGATGTCGACCGCAGCCTGAAAGAAATCCTGGATGTTGCTAAGCTCATTACAGAAAGCTGTTAAACACAGAAAAACATGGCCCCTATCCATATACTTACCGGTGCTGTCCATGGCGGTAAAACGAGCCTGGCCGGAGACCTTGTCCGGAAACTGGAATCCCGGAACCTTCTTATCCTCGGTTTTCTTTGCAGGGGTGAATTCGAGAAAGGCGAACGATCGTTGTACAGGCTCGAACTATTACCGGGACACCGGACTTTGCCGATGGCTTCCAGGGCCAGGCAAAAAGCATGGCTTCCATTTAAGCGCTTCCATTTCAATCCAAAAGCCTTTGAAGAAGCTGAAAAGTGGCTTAAACAAGAGATTCAGGCAAAGGATTCAAGCTCCGGGGCTTCGCCTCAGCTGATTGTCATAGACGAGGCAGGCCCCATGGAAATGGAGGGCCTGGGCTGGGACCAGCTCCTTAAAACCCTGAAAAAACTGCCCCAAATCCCCCAACTCTGGATCGTAAGAGAAGGCATCCTGAAGGAGATCATTGCCCGCTACGACCTGGTGGATGCACCCATCTATCGGGCAGACAGCACAAATGTATTAGCTTTGCAGTCGGAACTGGGGCTGTAAAAGCCCGTCATTTTTCAAAGCGCGAATGAAACAATCAGAGTCGTTGCCGGAAAGCATGCTGGCAGCCGTTCAGCATGAAGCGGGAGCCCCCCTGCAAATCGAACGCCTTCCCCTCCCCCTGCCGGGCCCGGGCGAAGTCCTGGTCAGAATGCATGCAGCCCCTATCAACCCCTCCGACCTGGCCACCTTACAAGGTGGCTATCTGGACAGCCCTTATCCCCTCATTCCAGGCCTTGAAGGCAGTGGTCAGGTAGTGGCATCGGGGCAAGGACTCCTTGCTTCGATGCGCCTGGGAAAGACGGTTGCCTGCACACCCAATCCGGGCGGTGGAGGCAGTTGGGCAGCCTATATGCGGTGCTCAGCCATGCGCTGTGTTCCCCTTCCCAAAGCCTGCGATCCCATTCAGGGCGCCATGATGCTGGTAAACCCGATGACAGCCCTCGCACTCATCCGCATGGCCGAAGAGGAAAAACACAAAGCCGTGGTAAACAATGCTGCGGCCAGCGCCCTTGGCAAAATGCTCATCAAACTAGCCGTCCACAGGCACATCCCCCTGATCAATATCGTCAGAAAACAGGCCCAGGTAGATGAACTTCTGGAACTGGGGGCAGTCCATGTACTGAACAGCACTTCCCCGGATTTTGAGTCCGCCTTAAGCAATCTAAGCCATGAACTGAATGCCACACTTTTTCTGGATGCGGTCACCGGGCCGGCCACAGCTCAACTCCTTCGTTGTGCACCTGAAGGCAGTACCCTCCTGGCTTACGCCCGCCTGTCCGGGGAAGAGCTATCTGCCGATCCGGCGCAATTCATCAGCCAGGGAAAAAGCATCAGGGGCTTTCAACTGGGCAACTTCCTGCGCAACAAAAGCCTGCTCTACAAGCTGCGAATGACCGCCGAACTCAAAAAACTGCATCCTTCGCTCCTGGGAAGCAAAATTCATACAAGCTTTGCCCTTTCCGAAGTAAACAAAGCCATTGCCGTTTACAGGGAAAATATGTCGGCCGGAAAAATCATTCTGAAGCCTTCCTCCCGACTAAACGGGGACAAAGAAGCTATCTATTAAGCAGATATTGACTTCCTTTAAGATCTATAAAATCGTTTAGTCGGATGCCTTAGCAATCAGGTATGCTGAACAGCTGTCCGTATTAAGCAGGGAAGAACTGCCCGGATAGCTCTGGAATGAATGTCCGCCTTCAGCGGGAACAGGTATCCGGATGCCCCGGCACTGACTGTCCGCCTTCAGCGGGAATGAGTGTCCGAATATGCACTGAATGTCAAGGCACCTTATCGGGTTTTCCGGGCACAGACCCGGTTTGCTGTCCTTGTCCAGTTGGTTGCTGATGGATTAAAGGACCTGGAGATCCGGGCACAGACCCGGTTTGCTGTCCTTGTCCAGGAATGCTTGAAATTCATCCGGATTATTCGTAATTTGGGTGTATCGCATATCGGATTTGTTTGCTAACAAACTCAAATATAGCCAATTAGCTGAAGGCAGCTAAGGCTTTTTTTTGATTTGCTTTTCTCATTATCAATAATTTATAGACTGAGAAGCTTTCGTTAATTACTTATAATAGGCAACACGAGTTTATGAAAAAGACAATCCTGATTCTTCTACTGTCTTCAATACTTCGTTCTTCATACGCACAGGAGTTTTCTTTACTTGGCCAAATATTGGATCAAAACAGGGTTCCCATTTCATATTCAACTATTGCATTAATCAAAGATTCTTTGATTGTTCATGGAACGAGTTCTGACTCCACTGGAAGATTCTCTTTTGTGAAAGTAAAAAAAGGAGAATACATAATGTCTGTTTCCCATCTGGGATACAAGTCTCTTTCCATGCCTGTGAATATTGTTAAGGAGACAGAACTGGATCCATTAGTTATGGAAGATGATACGATTGGGATAAATGAGGTCATTGTTAAAAGTAAAATGCCGGTTATCAGAAGAGACATTGACCGCTTTATTGTTGATATGCGGAATTCGGTAATTGTTAAGAATAAAAGCATATTACAATCGCTTAATTATACTCCGGGAGTTATTGTAGGCAGGAATAAGGAAATTACTTTGAATGGAAAAAGTAATGTAGTTGTAATGATCAATGGGAAGAAGCTAAATATGAGTTCCAGGGATGTTTCCTCTTTTCTGGAGAACCTTCGAGGAGAAGAAATAGAGCGAATTGAGGTTATTTCCAATCCCGGAGTACAGTATGATTCTGAGGGACAGGGTGGTGTAATTGACATTTATTTAAAAAGGAGTTCTCAACAAGGAATAGATGTAAGTATTTATGGAACGCTTTCAAAGGCTCATAATATAGCTTCTTCCTCAGGAGCATCATTGAATTTCAACATTAAAAACTTAACTGTTTATGGAAGTCTTGGCTATGCAAAAGATAAGGACTATTACAAAATAGAGGAATCTATGACATATCCTGAAACGCAGCACGAACAGCAAAGCCTAACGAAAAACCTGCACGATAAAAACACCTATAATTATCGAAGCGGATTACATTATGCAATTAACGGGAAGCATTCACTTAGCCTGGAGGTTTACGGAAACTATAGTCTGGACTCCATGGAAGGCCATTCTCAGGTTCATATTACAGATCCTCGTGCTGATTCCATTATCGATATGCTTGACAATCTTGATGCAAAAAATACGACGACTTCATACAGCTTGAACTATAAGTTCAATATTGGACCAAATGGAAGAAACCTGAGTTTTATTGGAGACTACACAATCATAAATCAAGAACATCAGGCAATCTATGATTATTCCAGTAATCGTTCGATGTCATTTTTAAAGAATCATGATAGCAAGAATGATTACAATATCTACAGCTATCGGCTGGATTACAGCCACCCTTTTAACAGAAACATTGAACTTTCTTCCGGCTTAAAGTATTCGTTGTTAAAAACAAACATAGATGAATCACTATTCGATTATGAGAATACTATATGGATAGTCAAGCCGGATTATACCTATCGTTTTGATTACAAGGAACAGTTAGCAGCTATGTATGTAAACCTGACTTACAAATTCAAAAAAATAGAAGGAGCATTAGGGCTAAGAGGAGAATTTAATAAGCGTGACTCAGAACATATTAACAAAGAAGAATTCCAGCTTTTTCCTTCGATTTTATCAAAATACAATGCTACGGATAACTTATATTTCTCAGCATCTTATGGAAGAAGAATCAATAGACCGGCATACCGTTCTTTAGTGCCATATTACTTTTTCTCAACACCATATACCGTAAAAGTTGGCAATCCGGATTTGATCCCTTCCATTGTTAGTGCTTTTGCTTTTAATGTGGGATATAAAATGTATTCAATATCGGTCTCTTATGACAATATCCGGGACAATATCTACTTTTTATCTGATTTTGAATCGGATAACGGATAGTGTTTCAAAAAGTGTGTCTGAGAAGAGAAAAAAAAGGTCTTCTTAAATTAGTTTTGCATGAATAACTACAAACATGTTTAACTAAAAGAAGAAG